>CEPX01073667.1_pt1 | contig 21386 bp, 21 predicted proteins | sample 361361 | NCBI WGS metagenome assembly CEPX01 (sample SAMEA2619974, study PRJEB7988) | marine metagenome | biome: marine biome (ENVO:00000447); feature: mesopelagic zone (ENVO:00000213) & marine oxygen minimum zone (ENVO:01000065); material: "saline water (ENVO:00002010), including plankton...
TTTGGCAGCGAAAATATCAGACTCCAATTACTTCCTCGAAACACTTTCATTTGATGGGCGCAAGAGCCTAATAACCGAAGTGCTTAATGCACTACCACTGGCTAAAGGTGAAGAGAAACTCTTTACAGGATTTGAAGCAGACCTCAAAAGTGCGGTTGGTGCAGGGCTCATCTCTTCAACCTCTATGAAAAAATGGATCGCCAGATTCAAAGATCCTTCTGTAAACCTGAAGGCAAAAGAATACTTTGTAAAATCGCAATTCCCCTCGTACGTAAAAGCATGGAAGAAAGTACATAAAGAAAGAAGTGACGTGTTGAAAGACCCCCTCTTTAAAGAGATTACCGAAAAAGAATTCAAAAAACTCAGCACCTTCACCGATGATACCGCATTCCGTGCTCTGCACTTTGATACAAAAGAAGGCATGGTCGCAGAGGCACGTGCCGCGATGAGTGCATTCCAAAGAAGTAAGCTGCTACTGCATAGCGAGACAAAGAATGTGTTAGGGGCAGCAGTATCAGCTGGATACATCAGTAGTACAAAAATAGGACCATGGACAGAGCACGTGATCAATGGAGAGAGAACTCTGCAGGAGCTAAAAAACTTTATAAAAGACTGGGCGAAGGTGCGCTACCGCTACGATCAAGTGGAACAAAAGATGATGAAAGACCGAGTACCCCAAGGGTTACAACGTCTGTCTGAGGATAAGTTTTTGAACTTAAGTTACGCACAGAGGCTTAGTTATGTAGAAGAAGCAGAACGCAGACTGCACATTCAGGTTAACGACCCAAAAGACACTCCTATTCAGGACAAAAAAGGTAAAGTACGACATGCACTGGATACGGAAAACTGGGAAGAGGCGCAGTATTACCTTGGACTTGCCTGGCCACTTGCGCAGTCCGCAGAAGATATTGCAGAACTACAATCGATGGAAAAACATCTCAAAGCCTTTGGAAACAAAAGTGACACCGAGGAGGCAGGAGATAATGCAGCGCAAGAAATACGCGATGCACGAGAAGAGATCGATGCAGTAATGGCACTGCTTCCACCGTCATATCAAAAACTGTACAGCAAAGCATTGGCACATGGGGCAGATTGTCTGCAGTGTGTAACGACTTGTGTGTACAACCGCACCTGGTGTCAGGAGCGCGGATACTTGACCGAGGGATTGGAGGATCGCCTGCGTAAACAGTCCATAGAAGAAACTGCACAGCGCCTCAGTCATTCTGGGCCCGGGCATGATGATGGCTACGAAAATAACTTCGTTGACGGATTCAACCAACCATCTATTCGCACCAAAGGTGTTGGGCCACAGAATGTATTTTCAACAGACAGCGGAGTAGATGCGTTCGTCGAACAGGCAAATGCCAACAAAAACACGTGGTCATTTTGGTACTGGACCAACTATATCGACAAAGACGTTTCTGCAGGTAAAAATGCCTATGTTGCCTATAGCCTCAATCATCGCATTAAACGGGCAGCCCGTGTGCTGGATCGCCATGGTATGACCTACCACTCAGTAGGGCCTCTTTCTTCCTTGAATTAGGCTGTACTCTCAGTATAGTAAGCCCACTTCTTTCTTAATCATTTTATGAAAATACGCTCCATTGCCCTTATTACCCCACTTCTGCTTGCAGCTTGCGGTGGAACATACAATCCAGACCAAAAGGCTCTTCTAGAGAATCCTCTCTATTTGGAACAATATGCAGAGCAATTGGTAGATGCGATGGTTAATTTGGAAATTTACGAAGATCCGCTTTTGGAAGATGCAGCAAAGCAAAAGGTAGTGGATAGCACCAAAGAGTACTGGCTTAAAAAGGCAAAAGAAGCACGCAAGGCACAGCGTAAAGGCATGAAAGGATCGTTCACTACAATGAAAGAATACACAGAAGGAGAGGTAGTGTTTAACGGTAAAACCGTGTATTTCGGACCAACATTTGATACAACTCCGGGACCTTCTGTTCACGCGTTTCTGACAGTAACTGTTGATCCTCGAGATGTGCAATTTCCTGATATTACAGCAATTGATCTAGGAGAAGTAAAAGTGCCATTCGGAGCACAGGGTTTTGTTCTCGACGAAAAAATAGAGGACTTCATCAAGTACCGCACAGTCGTTCTGTGGGATACAAAGTTGGATCGTCTCTACGGATTCGCACAGATGACTCCACGATTTTAAAGGCGCATCATCGTTCCCTCTAGGGCCTTGTCGATTGCTTCGCTAATAGTATCGAGTCCGGTCTGCACTTGTTCTCCATTTACAAAGAATGTTGGCGTACCACCAACACCTCTTTCTCGACCTTCTTTGTAATCTGCAAGAACAGTGTCACGTTTGCTATGAGATTTCCAGCAACGTTCTGCCTTATCTGCATCAAGTCCTAGAGCCTGCGCCCATTCAACAATCGATTCAAGGCTTAAGTCTTTTTGATTGGTAAATGCAATATCCACATATTCCCAAAATTTTCCTTGATCAGCTGCACACTCACTCATTTCACTCGCATCCAATGCAAAACGATGAATGGATCTTAGTGGGAAATGCTTATGCTCAAAACGAATTTCATTTCCATACTTTTCAAGAAGTGGTGCAACAATTTTTGTATGACCTGCTCCACATGCTGGGCATTGTAAATCTGCAAATTCTTCAACAAGCACTGCGGCATTTGGATTACCCTTTGGTGTTCGCATCGAAACTTCTGCCTCTCCGCAAGCGGTAAGAAGAATAGTAAGTGATAGGAGTGTGAGTGGTGTTTTCATAGTAGACCTAGAGTAACGTGATTTGTGACTTGTGACCAGTTGATTTCATTATCCACTATCCGCTATCCGCTATCCGTTCTATACTCCTCCTCCAATGTCTCTCTACCGCAAGTACCGACCAAAACTCTTTGCTGATGTCTACGGCCAAGAACACGTCGTCAGTACTCTGGAAAAAGCTTCAAGCAGCGATAAACTCGCACATGCCTATTTATTTGCAGGAAGTCGGGGAACAGGAAAAACTTCTGTTGCTCGCATACTGGCAAAATTGATAATGACGAGAAGCACCGAAGATGCTGTGCTCAAAAAACAAATCGAACAGGCGGTGGATGATGGAAATATTGTTGATCTGCTTGAAATTGATGCAGCGAGTAATCGTGGTATCGACGATGTACGCGACTTAATAGAAAAGATTCAATTCTCCCCTGTGGTAGCTTCTGCAAAGGTCTATATTATTGATGAGGTACATATGCTTACCAAAGAAGCATTTAACGCTCTACTGAAAACACTAGAAGAGCCACCTGCGTACGCCTTCTTTATCTTGGCAACTACAGAGCTTAATAAGATCCCTGTCACCGTACAATCTCGATGCCAGTGCTTTCCATTTCGACATATCAGGGAAGATGACATTATCCGAAGATTGCAGTATATAGCCGATCAGGAGCACATCACTATCGATCGAGAAGCTCTGCGAAGTATTGCTCATGTCAGTGAAGGTGGAATGCGGGACGCTATTTCTCTACTCGATCAAATGCGTTCACTAGAAAGTATTACCTTAGAAGATGTTGCTCAGCGTACTGGCGCAACCGGTCGGATTTACGTAGAGGAAGTAATGACTGCTCTACAGGAAAAAGATCGTGATGGCATTCTTGCTAGTATTGCCAAAGTTGAAGATGCAGGTGTGCCACTGGATGTCTTTACTAGACAACTCCTCCGTCTCGTACGAGATGCCATCCACAGCAATATCAAAGAAAAGAAATCCACAAACGACTTACTGGCATTACAAGGTGTATTGCTCAATGCAATCCGCGACATTCGCATCAGTCCGGTTCCAGGCCTCGTGCTTGAATCTGTACTACTTACCCTCTGCAGAGAATCTGGAGAAAGTCCACCAACCATTGTCTTACCAAAAGAGGAACCGAAAGAAGAGGTGACAGAAGTGACAGAAGTTTCAGAGACTATAGAAGTTACAGAAGAACATAGCCCAGAGGAAGAGTCTGTACTACAAGATGCAGTGATACAAGCACCCGACCTCTCCGTCGAGAGCATACAAAAATCTTGGCAGGATATTCTGAGTCAAACCACACCAGCGTCTGTAAAGATGTCTCTCAAGAACGGAAGAATAACAAACCTCGATGGAAAAAAGGTTGTCATCTCATTCTCTTCTGCTTTTCATAGGGACAAAGTACAAGAGACGCAAGCCTGTCGCACTATAGAAGAAGTACTAGAAGCAATATTTAAAACACAACTCAAACTCGAATGTGAATTGGAAAACGGAGCACACAGTAACGAAGCGTCCGCAGTAAGCCCTGCAGAAGATATCGTAAATCTTGCAGATGCGGCAGCAGAAATTTTTTAGGGATTAGTAGTTAGGGATTAGTAGTTAGGAATTTGTTATCATATCATCATCCCGATCCCCCCAGCTACCAGCTACCAGTCCCCATATGCATCACTCTGAACAAAAGCAAATCTTGCGACAAGAGATAAAGAAGAGAATTGATGATATGGATGATGGCCAGAGGCGAGCAGAAGGAAGAACACTCAGTCGCGTACTTCTCAAAAAGATTCCCGAAGGCTCCACCATCTGTGCGTACTTCCCGCTAAAATCCGAAGTGGATATTCAGCTTCTTTTAAAAGAACTGATAGAGCGTGGAGATACGGTATACCTCCCAGTCTTTGCTGGAGCAGATAAGAAGATGATCTATCGCAAAGCACAAAACCTGCATGATCTTCCTCCGGGAGAGTTTACAATCCCCGAACCACCGAAAAATGCACAAGAACTTGGAGATCAAAAAGTAAACATTGTACTGGTGCCGGGCAGAGCATTTGACCGCAAAAGGAACCGACTTGGCAGAGGATCTGGTGGATACGACACGTGGCTCAATTGGTACAAGATGCACCATCCAGAAACTCCTCTCTGGGGCACCTGTCTGCAATGCCAGCTAATGAATGATGTACCCGTAGAAGTGCATGATGTACCCATGAACGTCGTTGCGACTGCACAAGAATGGATTGAATAGATTTCAATTGCATCAAAATTCAATCGTGGTACGATCCCTCTGCAAACAAGACAACTCGCCAAACGAAAGGCACTCAGAAAATCGCTATCAAAAGCGCCCTGAAGCGTGCTTTGCATAAAGCACATTCCCCCTCCACCATGACGTACCTCCCTGCCCTTAAAGACACAGATCCTACCATTCGTGACTTGATCATTGCCGAAGAAAAACGTGAATGGGACAAGATGCGACTCATTCCATCAGAGAACTACGCATCTCACGCAGTTATGGAAGCAACAGGCTCTTGTCTTACCAATAAGTATTCCGAAGGGTACGCCAAAAAACGCTACTACGAGGGGCAACAGATTGTCGATGACGTCGAACTCTTGGCAATTGATAGAGCAAAAGAAGTATTTAATATGCCACACGCAAACGTACAGCCGTACTCCGGAAGTCCTGCAAACATGGCGGTCTACCACGCAGTACTCGAACACGGAGATACGATCATGGGTCTTGCACTTCCACACGGAGGTCACCTTACCCACGGTTGGAAGGTAAACTTTTCAGGAAAGACCTACCACTCATCACCGTACGAACTCGATCCTGAGACAGAACTACTCAACTACGATAAGATTTTGGAGCAGGCAAAAGAGGTTAAGCCAAAGATGATCATTGCCGGATACACTGCATACCCACGCACTATCGACTGGCAGAAATTCCGAGAGATCTGTGACGAAGTTGGAGCGTACTTTCATGCAGACACATCGCATATCACAGGATTGATTGTTGGTGGTGTGCACCCAAGCCCATATCCAATGGCCGATACCGGTATTACAACATCACACAAAACACTCCGTGGACCTCGTGGTGCGCTGATTGTGTGCAAAGAAGAGCATGCGGAGAAAATCGATAAAGCTATCATGCCGGGGCTCCAAGGTGGGCCACACAACAACACAACTGCAGCTATCGCTGTTGCTCTCAAAGAATCACAGACTGATGAATTCAAAGTCTATGCAGCTCAGATCGTCACAAATGCCGCGGCACTTGCAGATCGTCTGAATACGCACGGCTTCCGATTGGTAACAGGAGGAACCGATAACCATTTGATTCTGTTTGAAACGCAAGCATCCAAAGGCATCTCCGGACGTGACGCTGCTAAGGCATTGGATACAGCAGGTATCGTGACCAACTGTAACACCGTACCGTTTGACCCGAACCCACCATTCAAACCATCCGGTGTACGTATTGGTACTCCAGCCATCACCTCTCGTGGCATGAAGGAATCCGAGATGGAACGCCTGGGTGACTGGATGTCCGAAACTATCGATAATGCTGGAGATGAAGCCGTTCTCACCCGTATCGCCGGTGAGGTAAAAGAGCTCTGTGAGAGCTTCCCTTGCCCAGGAATCACCACAGGCAACTGGTAGAGAAAATAGAGTGAGACCCCTGTTTACTACCGTCTTTTTCGCTATACTGGATCGGTCGTTTCTATGAGAAAGACACTTTTCCTCACCGCTTTACTCCTCTCCCCCCTGGTAGCTCCCCAGAGTGCATACGCGTGTTCATGCATGTACTACGAAGATGAGAATGAACGTAATGCTGCTTTTTACAATAACGCCGATCTTGTCGTACAGGGTGTACCAATAGAAGTGCAATTTGAGGAACGCCTTGTGCAGTACTCCGTTGCCATAGAAAAGGTATGGAAAGGCAAGGCAGATGCCTTAGTTAGTATAAATACAGCACTCGATAGTGCAGCATGTGGTATTACTCTCAATATTGATGAACCTGTAATTATTTTCGCATACCAAAGCGACAATCAATACCATACAGGGCTCTGCTCTGGGACAGCTGTAGCATCGGATACGCAGGTAAAATGGCTGAATGACTTTGATGGAACCACTGTCGCTGTACTACCTAAAGAGCAACCTGAAAATGAACCCCCTCCACCGGACTGTACTCCATACAGCTGTAAAAATGGTGACAGATTCTCTCGTTGCGAAGGTACTACCCCCATCAACTACCTTGTGCATCCATGTCAATTTAGTAATGGCGAAGGAGAACCTGAGAACAAACCTGAACCAAATGAGCAAGAAGAATCACAAGGGTTTAGCGATGTTGGCAAAGAGCACAGCAACTTTACTTCTATTAGCTTCGTTAAGAATGAAGGAATCGTTAAGGGATACGAAGATGGCTCATTTAAGCCAGATCAACGTATTAACCGTGCAGAATTTACCAAGATCATTGTCGCTGCTAACTTTACACGTGAAGCAATTGATACATGTGAATCCAATGATCTGTTCTCTGATGTATTACAAAGCAACTGGTTTGCAGACTTTGTCTGCACTGCAAAGAAAGATGGCGTGATTGACGGATATCCAGACGGCACATTTAGACCAGGAGCATTCGTAAACTTTGCAGAAGCCGCAAAGATTGTCGTTGGTGCTTTTGGAATAGGAACAAGTCCAGGGGACAGTAAAGACATCTGGTGGCAGCCATACGTCTTTGCTCTGGCACGTCTTGGAGGATTACCCAGCACTTTCTCCGATCCAAATCAGCAACTCACCCGTGGGGATATGGCAGAAATTATCTACCGTGTAAGAATGGGAATGGAGTAAAAGACGAATGTGACATGGTATGTTAATTTGTACAAATTTTGTATTCATACATAGAGTTATCCTTTCTGTAATGCTGTTTTAAGCAATGTAAATTATTGTATAAATTTTGTATCCATAGAATAATTCCCTTTCTTACGCGACCTAGAAAAGTTGCGCAATATCCTCCCTGCGGTACGATGTGATGATTTGCTAATGCAGATCCTTACCTCGCGAAGAGGTCTAAGTCCATCAGCCGTTGTCCCCCTTAAGGGACTGCCCTCTCGCTCCCCAAATAGGAGCACCAGTCGGGACTCCGACCAAAAACAAACACACAAGGAGTCAAAACAGAAACAAACAGAGCACCAGTGTCCCGACTTGATTTTGATCCTTCACACCACAGATACCCGCAGAGAGATCGCTCGGTGCTGTCGTCTCGGCGTACGTTCTTCCCGTCCAATCACCCTTTTGCTAGCGTGGCAAGAGCGTGGTCGCGCCACTCGTGCTGAGCGCCCTCTCTGCTAAGCGTAGACATCACCGAAATCTTAGGCGAATTCGAATGATGCACTCCTAATTCTCTTTGATTCCCTTGGGGCAACCCTTGTCTTGGAATCTGCTTAAAGAGGACTCGTCTGGTCGCGAGTATACATAAGTGACCGTAGCTTGGCAGGAAGTCGAGAGTGCCTGCTCTCACTTCTTCTCTACCGACTCAGAGCCAACTTTCAACCCTTAGGTTCTGATAGTCACCCGAGAAACACAAACACAAAAAGGTCGATCCTGTATCGATCTTTTTTTGTATTCAGCACACTATTGCCAAAAAAATTCTACCGCAGTACGCTACTCCCCTTTCCTAACTTTTCCAATGACTGCATCTCGCATCACAGTAAAGACTTGCCCCTCGAAGCCCGCAGGGCGTAGTGGGGTGAAGAAGAAACTTCTCCCAATCCTCGCTTTCAGTGCAATCATCTGCGCTGCACTTCTGCCTACCACTATAGAAGCAGCCAGTTACTATCCAGGCTACACCTGCCACTACAGAGACATCGCGGGTTCTTGTTTAAACAGACAAGTGCAAAACCCATACTTCTTTAGTCCACAAACCTATCCATTTAGGAGTATGTACAATGCACAGTCAACGAATCGACATACTTGGGATAATCGTTACAACAATCGAAACAATTACTACCGTGCATATCTATTTGAAAATGAAGACGACGACAACGACTACCTCGATGATAAAGACGATTTCTTCCGATACTACAACAAAGGTGATCGATACAAAGATGGAACGTGGCAATGGTACTTCGATGAAGAAGACGACACCTACCGAAAATACCGCTACCAAAGTGATAATGACTATTACCATGGTGGTCGAAGACGCCACAATAATAACAGTAACTATTACGAAGAGTACGAGCACACCCGCTACATTTGTACAGGCGGTGACTGCAGCTCCACCAACATTCGATACTGATTAGACTGAGGAAGGTTGTAAAAAGAGTCCCTTCGGGGGCTTTTTTTACTGAAGAAGATACTTTCCAAAAAGCACTTCGGATGATTACGAAACAGAAATTGGCATGTTTGAAGGAGCAATAGACCCGCGAATTCAGACCTTTCAAGAATTCTCTGACTACGTAGAGAATTCCGGTATCCCTAAGGATAAGAAAGTACTGATGTACTGCACAGGAGGAATTCGGTGTGAAAAAGCTTGTCTGGAGATGGAGCGTCAAGGATACGAAAACGTCTTTCAGCTTGAAGGTGGCATCCTTCGATATATGAAGGAGAGGCCTCATTGTAACTGGAATGGCGAATGCTTCGTATTCGACCACAGAGTAGCCGTAAATGAAGAGATGAAGCCCTCAGAGCGCTACGGGCTCTGTCCACACTGTGGAGACCCAGGAGACCGCTGTATCACCTGTGAACACTGTCAAAAGCCTGGAATGATGTGTGCACGGTGTATTGAATCGATGAATTGCCGCGCGTGTAGCAAAAACTGCGCCTATCAGCGAAATCTCGTACTCCAAAAAGAAGCGCTAGTTCGTTGACAGACTAAACCCCAGAAATTAGGATATTGCGCTATATGAAGCGGTTTCCTTCATTTTTGGCTAGTTTGCTCTGCGTAGCAAGCCTTGCTGCCCCCACTCCTGCGTATGCTATGAACTGGGATTGGGTGCCAAGAGTACTACGGTTTGATAACCCCTACCGCGGTTTGGACGTGACTCGCTACCCAGGCTTTGAATGTAAGATCAAAAACTCCTGGGGAGACTGCGTAGTCTACTCGTACGTCGATGCAAACCGTCCAGACAATCACCCTGGAGGAGGAACACCTAAAAACTACTACAGAAGAGTCTCATCATTCGGAGGAAATCTGAATTACTCCGACTGCCAGCTGGATGATTATAAGCGTGGCATTGCACCAAGAACCTACCACCAAACGTGCGACTACGGACAGCCACGCACATACGAAAACTAATTTTTCTTCTTCTTATCAATTTCTGCTTGAAGTGTCTTGCTGATTTCCGGTACACCACCAGTATCTGCAAGTTTCTTTTCGAGTTCTGCCATATCACTCTTCTGCTTATCTGAGAGATTGTTCTCCAAGAGCTGCTGTTTGCGAAGCATATTAAAATCATTGAGCCACATCTCCCGGTCACGCCACGCACGATACTCCTCCAGCTTCATCCCCTTCTTGCGTGCTTTTTTGATCTCCTCTTCTTCTTTCTCTTTTGCTTTTGCTACTTGCTTTGCCTCCGTCTTTCCTTCAGCTGCCTGCGCCGCCCAGCGATTCACCTTGTCTTCTACAATCTCACGCTTCTCAGCATATCGCTCACGGGAAAGCTTGCGAATAACTTCTGTGCGTCCTGCATCTTGCTCGAATTTCGGAGGTGGAAGTGTGCTGACAGAAAACGGTAAGTTTGTCATTCCATCCACCATCAATCGAGAATACGCGTGATACTTCGGGAGACTAAGAATATCTTTGGGCATTACCGTCTCTTCAAACTGCAAACTCAAAACTTCTGCATCGTCAGAACCTACTTGGAAGCTAATGAGTGTTCCGACGTTTCCAAACACCGCATCCCGCAGCTTGGTATTGTTATCCCCAATAAGCAGCTGTGCCACATACTGGTTCGCCATTGTAAGATTGAGTCGGTACTTTCTCGCCTCAGAGAGAATAGTCGCAAAGCTTTCTGTTGCGAAGTTCTGGAACTCATCCACGTAGAGGTAAAAGTCACGCCTCTCTTCCTCGGGGATATCCGCACGACTCATTGCATCGATCTGAAACTTCGTAACAAGCATCGATCCAATAAATGCTGATGTATCTTCTCCCAACTTTCCTTTACTAAGATTCACGAGAATGATTTTGCCTGTGTCCATTGCATGACGCACATCAAGGCGGCTTTTAACTTGCCCAACAATATTGCGAATCAATGGAGTGGAAAGCAACTGACCAATCTTGTTTTGGATAGCGGCAACCGCTTCTGTTCTGTATTTATCAGACCATCCCGCGTACTCATCCACCCAGAAGCTTTTGACCATTGGGTCCGATACCTTTTCGACAATCTTTTCACGGTACGCGTCGTCTGCAAAGATACGCATGATGCCAAGCATCGACTGTCCTTCTGCTTCGAGAAGTGCGAGTAATGTGTTGCGCAGGATGTGTTCCATTCTTCCAGAGAATGCATCAGGCCACAGCTTCGTAAACACACTCATCAAACCCGAAGCCACAAGGACTCGCTGATCTTTATCTGCACAATCTAAAACATTAAACGACAATGGATACTCCGTATCAGATGGATCGAAGAGAATAACATCATTGCTCCTCTCTTTGGGGATAAACTTCAAGATAGCATCAATCAAATCTCCATGAGGATCGATAACTGCAATCCCTTTACCAGAATGAATATCGGAATACACCATATTCTCGAGCAATGTAGATTTACCCATACCTGTTTTTCCAATGGTATAGATATGACGACGGCGGTCATCCGGTCGAATACCAAACGTATGACGCTGACCACGAAATACCGCTTCTCCAAGCACGGTAAGATCCTTCTCTTTATCTGCCAGAGGAAGATTATTGGGTGGTTCCAGCTTCTTGCTAACAACCCAGTCAATGTTTGGTGTCTGTACAAGAATGGTTGGCATATGCCACATCGTTGCAATTTCTTCCACAGAAAGAATATACGGCTTCGTCTGCATGCTATGAGAAACCAACGAAGAGATCTTAGCCTTCCCAACGACAAAGGCATTGCACTGTGGTAATGCAAACTGCCGGAAACTTCCGGCAATCTCCTGTAGTTTGTCTTTTGCTTCTTCCAGCTGCCCCGCAGGAGCAATAACACTGATGCGAATATTGCACGTAAACATCAGTCGATTGACCTTATCTGCAGCAGCAGATATTGGATCTTCTCTATCATGAGACCGCATAGATGCCTGCTGTTCTTCTTGCAAATCAGGATCATACGACTCTGTTTCGATAGCAGCCAAACTTTTGCCTGCAAACTTCGCTACCCCGGGCCACGCACGGAATCCTCCTAAGAAAAATGCAACGGGAAAGTATACGAGGCGACGCCATCCTCGTGCTAGTTGCATTTGCGTAAAGAACTTCGCATGTCGTACAGAAATAGAAGCAAGCCCCCTAGAAAGCAGTGGTAAAAACCGCAGAGATCTCCTGCGGAAACTCCCGGTAAGTGGCTTCATAATAATGCCCACGTGGCCGCGCATCCCCGGTACACTGTAGTGTGCAAGTGTCGAAGTAATACCGGCAATAGGGTCAACATTTACACGAGTAAGCATGTCATCAAACTGCGGATGACGTTTGATAGGGAACACTTCCGGATCTGTAAGAACCAAGTCTACACTGACTACCTGTTCTCCTTCCTGCAGATCAAACGGATCTTCGGTGAGATACTCAATGTCGATCTCCGGATATTGTGCATAGAGCTGAGACTCCGTTAAACGTACCGCTCCTCTAGCAGCCCTCACAAAGAATCCGATCTTTCCGTCACGCCCCATACCCATCTCCAAAGAAACCGGTACATCTTTTCCTTTTAGAGAATGCATAGCAGCAATAGCTGGCTCCGCATACAAGGGACCGCGTTCTTCATTTTCTTTTGGTGCGCGAATATAGAGGAGTGTTTCTTTCACTTATGCAGATCGAATCATGTCAGATATTAAATCAAGTGCCACAGTATTGTAGCCGTAGTCCATACGCATTGGACCCAGTATACCTATTACTCCTTCGTAATCACGCATCTGATAGGTCGTTACCATAAGACTACAGCTATGAATCTGTTCGAGGATGTTTTCTTCACCAATGTAGTATCGAATTTGATCGTCAACTTCTATTGCTTCAAGCATCGTTGTCAGATGCTCTTCCAGTACCTCAGCAATTCCCGAAGCGAGTACGGGATCTGCCTGTACTTCCGGTTGCTTCAGCACATTACTTAAGCCCAGGTAATACACACGCTCTTTATGCGGCACAGTAGCAAAGGCAATGTTTGGAATCATATGGGTAAGCAATGCCACTCCCTCGTACGCTTTCTCCTGATCTTTCTTCATAAGATATTGATCTTTCAGTGTCGCAAAACGTTTACGCACAATTGCCTCATGCTGCGTTGGCTTCATGTGCTCTCGAACATACATCCTATATCCATGAGCTGTAGGAATACGACCGGCAGACACATGGGGCTGCTCAAGGTATCCCTCATCCTCTAACTGACCCATCTCATTACGAATCGTCGCGCTGCTACAGGCAAACGCTCCAGACTCCAAAAGCTTCTTGCTCCCTACCGGGGAAGCGCTCAGGATAAACTGGTCGATTATGGCCTCTAGAAGCCGAGATTGACGTTCGTTCATATGTATATTTTAGCAGTCTTTTGGCTTGAGTGCTATCTGCCTATTTCTCCTCCTTTTTGGCCTTAGCCATCCTCTTGCGGAATCGCTCTACACGGCCTCCTGTAGCAGCCTGTTGCTCCTTACCAGTGTAAACAGGGTGGCAATTTCGGCACTTTTCCACCGTGATCTCCTCAACAGTCGTTGGGATCTCATAGATCTCATTACAGGAAGAACAGGTAATTTTGGCCTTCTGATGAATTTCTGGGTGGATTCCGGTTTTCATAAGCGAGCTGAGTTTAGGGAATTTGAGCTTGGATGCAAGAAATATGCACAAGAACTTACACTACTCTTCCTTAGCTGCCTTTTTCTTTCCTGCAGTTGCTGCGCGCTTTACACGACGCTCTTCTTTCAAGATTGCCTCTAGCTCCTCCTCCTGTGTTTCGCCTGCAGCTTCTGCTACTGCTTCTTCCCCTTCTTTATCTTCCATTACCACACTCATTGTTGCGACTTTATCTTTTGATTTAAGACGCATAACAATAACTCCCTGTGTTGCTCGACCTCGAGAAGGAATGGCCGAAAGTTTCATACGAATAGCCTGACCTTGCTTGGAAAGACAAATCAAATCTCCGTCTTCACCTTCTTGCAAAATACATCCTCCGACAATCTCTCCAGTTTTTGCAGTCAACTGCGCAGCTTTTACCCCACTACCTCCTCGTCCTTGGAAACGATATTCTTCTACAGATGTCATCTTTCCGAGACCATTTTCCATCACCACAAGAAGCATTGATGTTTTAGAGTCAGAAATTTCACCAGCCTCCACAACAATATCTCCTGCTCCAAGTTTGATACCACGCACTCCAGCAGCAGCTCTTCCCATCGCTCGTACATCACCCTCTGGGAAACGAATAGCTTTTCCTTTCTTTGTCACAATCAGAATTTCATCTGTACCACTTGTAGCAAGCACCCATTTGAGACGGTCTCCAGGAATAGTTTTCTGTGCGATAAGACCGGAGCGTCGAATATTATCAAACTGTGCAAGCTCGGTACGTTTTACTGTTCCCTTCTCTGTCACCATAAAGAGGTGCGTCTTATCTTCGAGGTCTGATTTGAGAATCGCAGTGATCACTTCATCCGGTTGCAACTGCAATAAGTTCACAATCGCCTGCCCCTTCGCAATACGGCTTCCTTGCGGAAGTTCGTAAGCCGGAAGCTTAAAGACACGACCAGTATTCGTAAAGAAGAGCAGGTCATCATGGTTCATAACGTGGAGCAGTGTCTGAATCTCATCTTCATCTTTAGTAGTCATTCCCTTAACCCCCTTACCACCACGTTGCTGAGATCTAAACTGCATTGGAGACAGACGCTTAACGTACCCGCCAGTTGTAAGAGCCACAATCATTGGTGAATTCGGGATTGTGTCTTTTGCAGAGAACTGTCCAACGGCATGTTTGACTATTGTCGTTCGTCTCTCCTCTGCGAAACGTTCTTTAATAGCAGCGATCTCTTCGACGACGATAACATCAATCTTCTTCTTGTCTTTGAGTATTGCATCACATTCAGCAATAAACTTGAGCTTCTCTGCGAGTTCGTCTTCTACTTTCTGACGCTCAAGACCCGAAAGTGTCTGTAGACGCATCTGCAAAATAGCATCTGCCTGCAACTCAGAGAGCTTAAATTTCTTTATAAGGTTTTCCTTCGCTATGTCCTTATCTGCACTCTTCTTGATGGTTTCGATGACCTTGTCGATATCATCAAGAGCAATTTTCAGTCCTTCCAAGATGTGCGCTCGCTCTTTTGCTCTGTCACGATCGTAGGTTACGCGACGCGTAATAACTTCACGACGATGATTGATGAAAATCTGCAACATCTCCTGCAAGTTGAGGAGTCGCGGCTGCAAGCCATCAGCGAGAGCGATACAGTTATAACCAAAGCTACTCTGTAATTCTGTGTGCTTGAAGAGCTGGTTAAGCACTTTCTGCGGATAGCTGTCTTTTTTGAGTTCAATCATGATGCGAATACCTTCTCTATCTGACTCATCACGAATATCCGAAATACCGGCAATGATCTTGTCTGTAACAAGACGTGCCATCTTTTCGATCATATTGGATTTATTGACCTGATACGGAAGCTCATTAATACGGATGTGCCAGCGCCCATTCTTTCCTTCCTCAATCTCTGCTTTACCGCGCACAACAACAGACCCTCGACCGGTAAGATATGCCTGCTTCAATACTTCTTTGTCATACACAATACCTCCCGTTGGAAAATCCGGACCCTGGATAAATTCTAATAGGTCTTCGACTGTCGCATCTGGGTTTGCGATAAGATGATTGATAGCATCAATAAGTTCGCCAAGGTTATGTGGCGGAATGTTTGTCGCCATTCCAACAGCAATACCGACTGTTCCATTAAGCAGTAAGTTCGGAACTTTCGTCGGCAACACCGAAGGTTCTTTTTTCGATCCATCGTAGTTTGGACGAAATAGAACCGTATTTTTTTCGATATCCTGCAACATCTCCTCCGTAATTTTTTGCATCTTCGCCTCGGTATATCGCATGGCAGCAGGATTGTCTCCATCGATGGAACCAAAGTTACCCTGACCATTAACGAGCATATGACGCATCGAAAAATCCTGTGCCATACGAGCAAGTGCGTCATAGATAGCGCTGTCTCCATGTGGGTGATACTTACCCATAACATCTCCCACCACTGCGGCAGACTTACGGAACTTTGCAGAGCTTCGCAGTCCCAGCTCATGCATCACGTACAAAATACGACGATGAACAGGCTTTAGTCCGTCGCGTGCATCAGGAAGAGCACGGGTGACGATCACACTCATGGCATAGTCGAGGTAACTCTCCTCCATCTCCGTAACAATCGGACGAGGAGCCAAACGACCTACATTGGCAATAGTCTCACCACCTTCCGCTAGTGGCGGTGGCTTGGTAATTCCAGAATCATTCGCATTCTCCTCTACCTCCTCTGATACCTCTGCACCTTCATCATTACCCTCTTCCTCAAAAGGAAGTTCATCTTGAACGCCGTCGTTGTCGTCTTTTTTCGCCATAGAAAACCCTCGCGGATCTCTAAGATCATACCGAAAATTCCTCAGGAAGAAAGGGGCAAAACCGCAATATTTTGATAGGATCTCTGCGTGTTAAGCATCGTTTCCACTCCTATCGGCAACCTCGGAGACATCACATTGCGTAGTATCGAAACACTGAAAGCCTGTGATGCTATCGTCTGTGAAGATACACGCGTAACCGGCAGCCTCCTCAAAGCTTTGGAGATAGAAAAAAAGGAACTGATCTCTTGTCACGGATACAGTGATGAGAAAAAGATCGATCGGATCATCGAACGACTCGAAGCAGGAGAACATCTGGTTTTGGTCTCGGATGCGGGTACTCCTGGGATCTCAGATCCTGGATATAAGGTCGTAAGCAAAATACGAAATACGAAATACGAAATACGAATTGAAGTTATTCCTGGTCCTTCTGCATTCCTGGCAGCTTTGAGCGTATCCGGTCTCCCCATCAATCAGTTCCTCTATATTGGATTCCCTCCTCTCAAAAAAGGACGACAAACATTATTTGGATCATTCAAAGATGAAGATCGTACAATTGTTCTGTATGAATCCGTTCATCGCATCGAAAAAACATTATGTGAGATTGCTGATGCGCTATCCGATCAACCAGATCGCAAAATGGTCATCGCCAGAGAACTGACCAAGATGCATGAAGAAGCAATCCATACAACCGTTGCAGACCTCAAAGAAACCGCGAACACTATTACAAAGAAGGGCGAGTTTGTTGTAGTGATTGGACCGAATAGATAGCACTACTAGGCAGACTGCTCTCGAGATGTATTACTTCCGTTTCTAATTTTTTGGTAATGATCCACCTGACCCATATCGATCATGCCTAAGACATTGATGACCGCTTCACGCGTATCTTTTGAAATAAGACCACCTGCAACAAGACGAGAAAGAGATTCCTCCACCCTCTTTCTGCTTACTCCTACCATCCATCCTAATTTAACGTGACGCCATTTACTCTTCTCAGCGCGTTCTGCATTTACTGCTCCATGAAGTTTATTAACAGGCATCTCGTAACTATCGGATAGCACATGAAGTATCTCATTATCCAATGGTTGAAAGTCTTGATCACTCATTAGACAGTAGTGAAAGAGGGTCAATATGCGTACCATTGTGTATCAACTCAAAATGTAAGTGCGAGCCTGTCGTCACAAGTCCGGAACCAGGGCCCCCTACTGCTCCTCCGCTCCTACCGATAACTTGTCCGGCACTCACGGCATCACCGGTACGAACATCGATGCTTGATAGATGCCCATAGAGTGTTGCATATCCGTCACGGTGTCCAATGAGGACATAGGAATATCCCAAACCTGCATCCTTTGCCAAGAACACAACTCCATCAGCCGCAGACTCCACAGGCGTCCCCTGTGGTACGGCAATGTCTATCCCTTTATGCGGGATGCCAAAGAACCGCTGATAACTTGCGTCGCGAAACCCAGCAGAAATCCGAGAAACTACCGGCCACAATAATGCAAACGCTTCCGGCCGTGCTTCTTCGTACTTATTATACTGCGCATCCATTGTTCCGTCTGCAATACCTTCTCGTTCCTGTCTGCGTTTAATCTGTGCATCAATACGAGCAAGGTGAGATTGCAATGCAGCAATAATCTCCTGTGTCTCGCGCATCATCTGACGTGCGGCTCGCAACTGCTCGGTGCTGGCTCTCACGCGCTCGTCATTGCGATCTAAATCTGTCTGCGCGAGACTATATTGTTTGGAAAGTTCTCTATCTTGATTTTGCAATTCGAGAATACGTTCTGCAGCAGAAATAGAAACAGGTGCGCTACTGCGTAAACCCGCACGGAACGTTAATCGTCTCAGTAAGCGCCGTGCCTTTATAAAAGAAAGTGGCTGACTGAATCTTTGTTTATTAAGCTGCTGCGAAACTGTCACAGCATCTTCATTTGCGCTGCCATGCAACAGCGCTTCTACTTGAACATTACGCATCTCACGCTGCAGCCTGCGACGCTCAACCTCAATGGAATGCAATCTGTTTCCTACTCTGGTTCGTTGCGCTCTTTGCAATCTCCAATCCTGAAATATAGTACGACCATTTAGGTGTTGGCTGCCTGCCTGCTCTAACACTCCATCAAATTGCTCAACTGTCTGATCTCTGGCAACGATACTTGCAGCCATGTGCACACCACTGATCGAAACAACAAGCAATAGTGCTGCTGCAATGATAGGAAGACGGTGAACAATATGTAAATGCATTTCCCCTTATTATAGCAGAAAACACCCAATATTTGAACTCTAAGCAGATTGGTGAAATGTCCCACGACAAGCCCTTTTAAACCATGGTACAATCCTCACCCATGATCTCCCACCTCCGCGGTACAGTGCATAGGCGAAAACCCGAAGAAATAACTGTAGATGTTAATGGAGTAGGATACGGCGTTTCGGTACCTATTACTGTTTGGGATGAACTCAAAGAAGGAAAAGAAGCCACTCTCTATATTTCGACGTATGTACGAGAAGACCGATTGGCTTTGTTTGGATTTCTGGATGATGCCGGTCGCATTCTTTTTGAGCGATTTATCGGGATGACTGGTATCGGCCCAAAGCATGCACTGGAACTTTCTGCTGTTCCGAAAAGCCTGTTGATGCAGGCAATAGGTTCGCAAGAGCCAAAGCTTCTCACTAGTGTAAAAGGTATCGGAAAGAAAACTGCAGAAAAACTCCTCGTTGACTTAAAGGCACTTGCGCAAAAGCAGCCAGAGATCTTTGGGGCTGGGGATTTGCAGCTAGAAGTTAGGGCTACAGATCAAGATGTAATTGACGCACTGAAAAACCTTGGATACGACACAAGTTCTATCCTCAATGTTCTCAAAAATCTTCCCAGGGAATTTAAAACAACTGAAGAACGAGTAGCAGCTGCCCTACGTTCTATTTAAGTTTAATCCCCAATCCCTAACTACTAACCCCTATCCCCTCGTCAAATGTTACAACTCGACATCTCCGCCGCCATGGGTAAAGCCATTACCCCGAATAAAGGAATTCCCGAACAGGAATTCTCCTCTATCCTCACAAGTCTTCGACGCTACATAGAAGACTTCGTTAAAGAGCGTACAAAAGGCGAGCACGAATGGGCGCAGGACCCTAGTAATGAAGATACAATTGCAAAGGTAAAAGAGATCGCAACGTTTGCAAGTGAGCAGAATATTAAACATATTGTTTGGATTGGTATTGGAGGGTCAGGCCTTGGGCCAAAAGTTGTTCGTGAAGTACTGGAGTCTCCGGATACACCGGAGTTTATTTTGCTCGACACTATAGACCCCTACATGCTGAAGATGTACGACGAACTTGTAGATTGGAAAAGTACACTTCTCGTAGTCGTCAGTAAGTCCGGTGGAACATTGGAACCGATGAGTGTGTTCTTTCACTGTTGGAACAGACTCAAAGAAGCGCACGACAGTAATGCTGGAGATTTTGCAATAGGCGTGACTGATCCAAAAGAAGGAAACCTACGCAGCTTCTGTCTAGAAAACGGAATCCGCATGGTGCCTATCCCCTCTGGAGTCGGTGGACGCTACTCTATCTTTACGCCTGTTGGACTCCTCCCCGTTGCACTGCTTGGAGGTGACGTTGATCAATTTGTGAAAGGAGCAAAAGACATAGATGAAAGCTGTAGTAATGTTATTCCCGATGAAAACCCAGCAGCAATGCTGGCTGCTGCACAGTTCCTTCTCGACACCAAACGTGATTACAAAGTGCGCGTGATTATGCCGTACTCACAGAGGCTAGAATCCATAGCGCGTTGGAACCAGCAGCTCATTGCCGAGAGCCTTGGAAAAGTAGAAACCAATAACCCAATTCCTCTCGCAGCCATTGGTACACAAGACCAACACAGTCTGCTCCAACAATGGATGGCAGGCCCAAGAAAGCAGTGGCATATCTTTATCCGAGAGATAGAGACTGAACCTTTTACAGTTCCGAATGAAGTCGATGCATCCTTTGGCTACATTGCCGGAAAGCAGTACGGTGCACTACTTGAAGCGTGCTACAAAGGAACAAGTGAAGCGCTAACTCAAGCCAAGAGGCCACATGTCACTATCAGTCTCGAACGGCTAGATGAATATCATCTCGGCCAATTGTTCTACCTTTTCCTCACAGAAGTTGTCCTACTTGGAAAGCTCTATCGCATAGATCCATACGGTCAGCCTGCCGTAGAGATTGGAAAGAAGATTACGAAGGAAATATTGGCTGGAGACGAAAAGCATTAAGTGAACCGGGGAAATGTGGCTGACATTACAATGGCTAATGACAAATGACCAATGACCATTGCACCAGCACATATCAACCAATACAATCACCTCACTACATTCTCCTCATACATTATGTCCAACACAGTTACCGACGCAGACTTCGACGCAGAAGTCCTCAAATCTGATATCCCTGTACTCGTAGACTTCTGGGCTCCATGGTGCGGACCTTGTAAGTCGATGATTCCAATTATTGATGAGCTTGCCGGAGAATACGACGGTAAAGTAAAAGTGGTAAAAATGAACGTTGATGAGAATACGGAAGTACCTGGAAAGCACGGCGTCATGAGCATTCCAACCTTCATCATCTTTAAGGGTGGCGAAGCTGTTGCTAACTTTGTCGGTGCCAAGAGTAAAGAGGATGTGAAAAAGGAATTGGATGCGGTAGTATAATCGCATGTGGTTTCTCAAAATCTGCGCAATGATTCTGGCAGTCCTTATGATCAAATACCGAGAGCGTATTGGAGATCAGATAGGAACAGCAGAATGGATGAAGTACTTCGGTGGAGTATATAACTTTATAATCATCCTCGCTTTTTTCACCTTCTTTTGGGCAATAGCCTCTCTTACAGGCACAGAAAGAATCTTCTTCTTCCCCTTCTACATGCTCTTTGGGGGCGCGTTTCAATAATAAAAATGGTGG
>CEPX01197556.1_pt1 | contig 21382 bp, 30 predicted proteins | sample 361361 | NCBI WGS metagenome assembly CEPX01 (sample SAMEA2619974, study PRJEB7988) | marine metagenome | biome: marine biome (ENVO:00000447); feature: mesopelagic zone (ENVO:00000213) & marine oxygen minimum zone (ENVO:01000065); material: "saline water (ENVO:00002010), including plankton...
TGAAACGGAGACCGATGAATCTCCAGAACCACAGAAACCAGAATATTGATAACCTTAACCAAAGGAGGAAGAAAGATGATAGACTTTGAAGTAGCCGAAACTAATTATAGTATCATAGTCAAGATAGCAAAGAGGGCTGTGAAGGAGGCGGAAGAATTAGGAGTTAAGATTCCGCTTATAACAGCAGAGTTGTCTTTGCTTGCCTGTCACAACACTTGCCCTCTAAGGCTTGATGAATTATTAGTAGCAACATCTGGTAATTTATTGCATGATGTGGGAGGAATAATAAGACACTTGAACAAGGAGACTGGCGAATTACAAGATTGTTTCTTACCCAGATACTCTCTTTAACTTTTATAACCTTTATGGTAATGGAGGAATTGGAAATGTTTTTTAAACAAATGATTCATAATGCTGTCAAGACGGAGATTGATAGACAGGTGAAGGAGGCTAAGTTAGTCATAGCTAGTGAATGCAAAGACAGGGTAGTGGAGAGCGATGAAAAGATAGACAAAAGTATTGACAGGATAAAGGACAAAGCCATCAACGACATTGACGAAGCAAAGGAGGACGCCATAGTTGAGATAGAAAACAATGATGTGATGGAGAAGTTGAATGAAGTTGCTAGATGGATAGAAGAATGTCCTGCGTAATATCTTATTAACTTTTATAATTTTTACATGAAGGAGAGAGAAATGATTACTACTAGACATGACCTAATGACTGACAATGACAGGTTAACAAATGCTTTTGATTATACAAAGCTATCATCAGTGATGGCGGAGAGACCAGCAAGTAGAACCTCCAACAGGTACGCTTTCGTTCCGACCATACAACTTATCAAGCTGATGGAGAAACATGGATGGTACGTTAGTAGTGGTAGGGAGACCAATGCACAATCTGAAGACCGTATGGGTTTTCAGAAACACATGTTAAGATTCAGGAGAGAAGGAGACGTAGGAAAACAATTACAACTTGATGAGATTATCCCTGAAATCCTTATGACCAATGCCCATGATGCGGGTGCAGCATTCAACCTGATGTCAGCCCTGTGGAGATGTTGGTGTTCTAATGGATGTATAACAGCAGATTCAACCATTGCCTCCCACAGGATACTCCACAAGGGGTATGCAGATGAAAAGGTATTGGAAGCTGTATATCACATCGTAGAGGATACACCGAAGGTCATAGAGAGGGTGAATGACTTTAAGGGTATCCAGTTATCACAAACAGAAAGAGAAGCTTTCGGTTTGAGTGCCTTAGACCTCCTGTATGGAGAAGATAAGTTCAATAAGTTTGACAAACAGGTAAGCGTGGAGAGATTGATACAACCACGAAGGAGTAAAGACAGTGAACCAAACCTGTGGAACAGCTATAATGTAGTGCAGGAGAAGTTCCTTAAGGGAGACAGGTTCTTAGTGGAGAAGGCACAGCTTAACCAGTGGGGTAACACTGACTATGCTAGGAAGTATGCGAGGGCTAGAAAGACCAAGCAGGTAAAGGCTATTGACAAGGATGTAAGATTGAACAAAGCCCTCTGGACACTGACAGAGGAAATGGCAAAACTGAAACAGTCATAGAGAAAGAAGATTATCTGCCACCCCCTACCCCTCACAGGGTAGGGGGTTTTATTATTTGACTCTTAACCAAAGGAGATAGAACATGATGGAGTATCTGTTTAGAAAGTATCAGCTACTCATACATCATCAGGCAAGGAAATGGCATTTTGAAAGTAACTTTGATTACGATGAACTCGTGTTGGAGGGATATCTGGTTTTCTGTGAATGTTATAGAAGTTGGGACAGGACAAAACAGTTCTCTAGATGGTTAGTATGTAACCTTAACTATCGCTTTCAGGGCATGATATTAAACAAACGACAGGGAGGTGGTAGAAAATATACTGATATCATGGGGGCTGTGGGAGATATGACATGGCATAAACGCTGTGACGAGTTCTTAGGCTTAGTAGCTGACCAAATGTTATCGTATGACCAACTGATAGAGAACTTTCCTGATGATTGTAAAATGCTGGTGCGAATCGTACTGGAAAATGAAATCAAGTCTTTAGCCTCCCTGTCCTTCCACTTAAGAAGGAGGGGATGGAAGTGGAAAGCAATAAAGACTAGAATTAAACAAGTCAAACAACACTATGAGGAGAATAAAATATGATAACTATGAAGATAAATAGTAGGCTTCGTTTGTGTGGTTTACCTGAAGACATCATAAAACAGGTAAGGGAGGAACTGACCATAGACAATCCCCTCTATGCCGAAGCTCAGGAGAAAGGTAGACTGACTAGAGGAATACCCAAACAACTAAGGTTAATGAAAAGAAACAGGGACAAAAATTATTACAGCATGCCTAGAGGGTATTACTACAGGATGTGCGAACTAATCAAAAACCATAAAGTACAAATCTACAATGAAACAGTTGTTGCTAAATTGATAGACGTCTCCTTCAAAGGAAAACTTAGGAGAGACCAGACAAGGGGAGGGATGTTGATAAATGAGAATACTTGTGGTGTGTTAAAGGCTCCCACAGGAGGGGGCAAGACCGTTATCGCTATATGGACTATAGCCAAAAGGAAAGTGCCTACCTTAATAGTGGTACACACTAAGGAACTAATGTATCAATGGAAGGAGAAGCTACACCAGTTTTTAAATATTAACTCTGACCAAGTAGGATTAGTTGGAGACGGACACCGAAATTTCAAGGACATCACTATAGGCATAGTAAACTCCCTAGCCAAGATGGAGATACCAGACAAATATGGAACGCTGATAGTAGACGAATGTCATAGAGTACCAGCTACTACATTTGCAAATGTGGTGGAGAAGATGAGTACTAGATACCTTCTGGGGCTAACGGCTACCGACAGGCGGAGTGATGGTCTGGATGAATTAATATACAGGTATATGGGAGGGCTTGTACATGAAATCAAAACCAAGAACCTACAGGAGAGCGGGGACATCCTTAAGCCTGAAGTGAAAATAATCGAAACAGATTATAGTTATTACATGACAAACCCCAGACAGAGGAACGCTATGATTCAAGACATGATAAACAATGCTGATAGAAACGCTATCATAACAAAGAACATAGAGGGACAGGTCAAGGAGTTCCCTAATGGGATAGCCCTTGTTATATCTGACAGGGTAGGACATTGTAAGAAACTACAAGACCGACTACAAGATTCAGTACTCCTTGTAGGTAATGTACCAAACAGTGAAAGGAGGATGGTGATAGAAAAACTACAACAGGGAATAAGCAATATATTAATAGCAACAGGACAGTTGATAGGGGAGGGATTTGACCTACCACAATTATCCTCCGTCTTCCTAACCACACCTATCAAGTTTGATGGTAAGCTACAACAGATAATAGGGAGGATAGTACGCATAGCGGAAGGGAAGGAGAAGGCAATCATATACGACTTCTCAGATAATAATTGGCTGCTACAACATAATCTTAAAAGCAGAATGGAATTTTATAAGAAGGAGGGAATATTATGACCGTTATCAGACAAGAACATTTAGATTATTTGGATGTGCTGAGGGAGTCGGGACAGGCAAATATGTTTGGAGCAGGTCAGTACATTAGACAAGAGTTCGGAGAAAGCAAAGAAGCCGCTAGAGAAATCCTCAAGTATTGGATGGACAACTTTAATGAAGAAGGAACTAAACTGAAGGAGGGAGACCAATGAAAAAGAAGCTCGAGCGGAAACGAAACCTAAAAGTAAAAAAGAAGAAGGCATTTAAGCGCAAGAAGGAGGGTAGGTTTAAGAGGGCATACAAGCCAAGATGCTATGTCTGCCACCGAGTCCTCCAAGACCTGATAGACCTCAAGTGGCATGTGGACAATGACATGACATACAGTGATGCCTACGAAAGACTAAAAAAGAGGGTTAACGATACCCTAATCAGATTGTTTGATAGAGGTGTTGAACGGTTCAGACACAACAGAGATTCATGTGAAGTGGGAGGAAAATACTACATGAAGAACGAAGAACTGGTTACTAACTTTATCAAGAATCATGGTATGTCACCAGAAAGGAAAGAGGACATGACATTAGCTGTGGAGGACAAACCAAAACGTAAACCGAAAAGAAAATTTAGAAGGAGGAAAAAATGATGTTTCAAACTGACGACTTCAAAGAATTATTACGGATGCAAGGATTTAAAAATGAGGAATACATTGAAAAAGCACACATGTCCCTCCTATGCTATGATGGAATGCCCTTTCCCTATGTGATTGATTTAATGGGTATGACTTATATGTTCGCTATAATAAAGATGGCTAACGATGGATTTATGAACATGGTAAAGGAGGAGGGAGAGGAAGGAGACCTTTGTGTAGAAACCTGTATAGCAAATTTAGCAGTCGCTGTTATGGATAGCGTAGAAATTAACAAACAAAAACATAAGGAGGAAGAATAATGGGCAAGGTTATAAAGGGATTAGGAATAGATTACGAAGGTACTTACATAAACAAAGATGAGTTGTTAAAAAAACTAGACTCTTCAAAACAAACACAGACTCAAATGATAAGTATAATAAAAAGGATGGATAGAGTAGTTGACAAAAACCCTCACTGTCATTATTGTGTTATGGAGAGTGTCTACAGATTCATGGAGGAAGAACTCCAAAAAATAAAAGGCAAAGATTATTGTGGTATCCAAGAACACAATAAATTCCTACAGGTTAAATGGGAAAAAGAGAGGAAGAAATATGTTTGACTTAATAAGATTTTGTGAAGACGAGGGAATTGAATACAAGACAGAGGGTAAGAATGTGACAGAGGGATGGGTCAATATTAACTGTCCATTCTGTGATGACCCCTCTGAACATCTAGGCTATGACCCAACTACAGGTAAGTTTAATTGTTGGAAGTGTGGAGGACATGGGCTATGGGATTTGATAGGGATGGTATTTCCTGATGGCATACGCTACGACAAAAAGAAAATAATGGCAACCATCAAGAAGTACCAGACCGATGAAGTGGAGGTGGAGAAACCTGTAAGGAGGAATAGAACAGAACCCGAGGAAGTTGAAATGCCTGTCGGGTCTTTTCAACCTCACCACTCTATTAACCATCCAAGCAACAAATATAAATTATACCTGAAGAATAGAGGGTTTGACTTTAGAAGTATAATGAGTAACTGGAACATCTATGTAGGAGGGTTGGTCGGTGAATTTAAGTGGAGGATAATTGCGCCTATTTACCACAAACATACTCTTGTATCGTATGTAGGGAGGGCTATCCTGAAACAAGAACCTAAATACCTGAACATGCATGGCACAAACCTCAAGGACTACCTCTACGGATATGACCATTGCCAAGATACAGTGATAGTCGTGGAGGGAATAACAGACGTTTGGCGCATGGGTCGTGGAGTAGCTGTGGCTACATTCGGGACGAAAACAACTATGCAACAAATTTCCCTGTTGAAGAAATTTAAGAAGGTAGGTGTTTTGTTCGACAGTGAGGACAATGCACAGGAAGAAGCCCTGAAGATAGTTGATGCCCTCAACCTGTTAGGCGTAGAGGCGTACAATCTCAAGCTTCCTGAAGGGATTAAAGACCCAGCTGACCTGTCAGATTGGCAAGCATGGACTATAGCAAAAAAGTTTTTTTAATTTTTATTTCCAAAATTTTGTGTTTTTGTATATACTATATATAGAAACATACTACTTCACCACATAGAGGAACATTGATGTTGAATCGGGAATCAAACATAAATACTATTTTTCAAAAGCCTGTGCATGTACTAGAGGGGTTATCCGATTCCTCCATCTGGTATTTTGTACAGGCTTTTGTTGTTTATACAGGAGGGCTATATGGATAAGGAAAAGCCTCACTACTACGGAATACTACCCGCCGAAGTAAGATACAACGAACATCTAACACCTCATGGAAAGATATTGTATTCAGAACTCACAGCCCTGTGTAATAAGGAGGGATATTGCTGGGCTAGTAATTCATACTTTGCTGACCTCTATAACACCAGACCTGAAACCGTATCAGTATGGATACGAGACCTAGTTAAAGAGGGGTTTATTAAAACACAATTAACCAAAGTACAGACAGGCACAAGGAGGAAGATTTGGATTTTGGCACTTACGAAAAACCGTAAGTGCGCACTTACGAAAAATAACGAGCATAATACTACAAGCTCTTTTAATAAAGATACTAAAGTATCTTGTAGGGATAATTCATTATCCCCCTCCATAAGAAAATCATTTGGTTATAGATGCATAAAGATATGGAATGACCTCCCTTATACCAGAACACACACATCCGAAAGCATCATAGAGGAAGTTGAATCTTATATGAAACAATTAATCAATGGAACTTTCTTTAAAGGAAAAGAAATCAACAAAGGGTACTTTAAGAGGAATAAAATATCTACTAAGGAACATAAATATACCAGAGCAGAACTCATGCAAGGTATAAGGAATGTGGCTTTATATTCAAAGGAGGGATATACAAAGATTAGAACTAAAGACCTCCCTACCTTAATTTATAATCCAAGAACAGGCACAAGCGTTTTCCTATCTGTTATTAAAGAACCACCAATATCATTGATGGAAGGGAGGGACATACCAGACCAGACACCACACCTGACCAGAATATTCACAGCTAAAATGGATTACCCGAAAGATAGAATACCCTCCAATGATAAGGTAAGGTTGATAGAGGGAATAAAAACATTAGTAGCCTATCAAGATACAATCAACATCAGGACGGACAGAATGGAAAGACTGTTTGATACTCCAGACCTGTTATGCCAAACATATATTAAGTGGATGGAGGGACAGGATTGGATAGCGAACATAACGCTGGGGATGATTAAGTCAGACGGAAAAATGTTTTACAGGTTTGTGAAGGAGATGGAGGAAGATTGTAATGGACTTAAGTTAGTTACGAAGGGACAGGCGAATGAGTGCTAAGATAGAGAAGAACATAATAACAGGTATGATTCTAAGCGGAAGGTTTCTTGAAGAGATTAAACCAATCTACCGTCCCCTCACTGTACCCTTTGCGAGAACGGTAGCAGATTGGTGCATAGAATACTATGAAGAATACAAGAAGCCTCCCTTACACCACATACAGGACATATTCATAGCCAACAGGGACAAGATGTCCGAAGAAGAGGAAGACCTTACAGCAAGTTTCCTCTCCCACATATCCGATGAAATAGAAGAAAGCCCCACATTTAATGTGGAATACACACTGAATGCATCGGAAAAGTATTTCAGGACGATAGCCCTTAAGGAAGTCAGCAAGAAACTATCCACCTCCATCACTAAGGGAAATATAGATAAGGCGGAGAACATAGTCAAGGAGTTTGAAAGGGTAGCAAGACCACAGACCAAAGGCATAAACCCATTCGATGAAGACGTAATACGGAAAGCCTTTGCTGATGATAGTGGGGATGCATTGTTTCAATTTCCTGGGGTGCTAGGAGGGATTGTCGGACATTTTGAAAGAGAGCATCTGGTATCGTTTGTAGGTGTATCCAGTATAGGAAAGTCATGGTGGCTTATGTGGATGGCATTGCTGGGACTGTCGGAGGGATTCAGGGTTGTGTATGCAAGTCTGGAGATGTCAGAAAAACAGATGGTGAAACGTATACATCAATACCTTAATGCATGCCCGACAAAAGAACTTGACGAACTACTACTCCCACTGTTCGACTGTGTAAAGAATCAAAGGAATACCTGCGAAAGGAAGGAGAGAGAATGTGATGTAGGCGTGTTTGATGATAATGATGAGTTGCTTAAACCATCAACAGCTAGAAGGAGGGGATATAAAACATGTACAAATTGCAAGCAAGAGTATAAACAAGCAATATGGCACAAGAAGGTTAAGAGGGAAGTCCTGTCTGAAGAAATGGTATTGGCAAAGAATAGAATACTGTATGGAGGGTTATTAAGAAAGAACAGGTTTAGATTTATTAAGTATCCCTCCAAAGGAGCTACGGTGGTAGACCTGAAGACACATCTCCTTAATATGGAAAACTATGAGGGGTTTGTGCCTGATATTATAGTTACTGACATGGCAGACAAGTTCTCCGCAGACAATACCAGACAGGACACAAGACACCAGATAGACGAGGTGTGGATGGCACATAAAGCAATGGCACAGGAAAGGAGGTGTTTGGTAGTGACGGCAAGCCAATCTAATACCATGAGGACACAGAAGGACATCAAGCAAGGAGATTGGGCTGAGTCTGTAGGTAAAATAAATGAGTCTGATATTTGCTTTGCCCTCAATCAGCAACCAGAAGAAAAACCAAAGGGGCTTATGCGTATTGGTGTACTGAAACAAAGAGACGATGACTTCGACCTGAACGCTGAGGTGAACGTATTAATGTCCTATAAGATAGGTAGACCATACCTAGATTCTAAACTGAAAGAAAGGAGGGAGAAAAAAGAAAAATAATTATTTCCAAAATTTCGTGATTATGTACATACTATAGTAGAGCCTTATATTTTTAATCTTTAACCAAAGGAGGAAACAATGACAAAGGATGAATCAGCATTGAAACCAAAAGACGTTGAGTATGCTGTGGACGAAATGAACAAGGTCTTATTGGAGGGATGTGAAGATACGATAGGCAAGGATGACTTCAAGACCATGATAGAGGAACTGAAGGAAGCAGGGGAAGAGATTGACAAGGATGATGTGTTCACAGCAAGGACAGCAAAGGTATTAAACGTATTGGGATTTACTAAATTTAATGTCAAGAAAGAGAAAGGAGAAAGAATGACAAAGAAGAAAGGTAAAAATGGTAGGGTCAAGGAGACGAACTCCAAGAAGGAAGAAAAGAAACCAGCTAAGAAGAAAGTCAAGAGAGAGAAAGGCAAGACCAGAGTACAGGCTATGCATGAAGTCCTGAAGAAGTGTAAGAAGGGCAAGGCATACGATGACATCGTAGACGAAGTAGACGAAGTGCTAGGAGGGTCTTGTACCAAACCAAGTATCGCAGGGTCATTGAGGTTTACCCTGTCAGTCCTGATGGAGTTCAACATCGTAGAACACAAGAACCAGAAGTATTATTACATAGGATGAAAAGCCTAATCTACAAAGAGGGTTTGCTGGTCAGGGAGCCGATTGGAATAACCAACGGTTCTCTGACCCTTACTAAGTGTACCTTAGACCATGCGAGGAAAGGTGTAGTCAAACACCACTACTCCAGAAAGGTATCACGAAACAGTTTTCTATCCTTTGCTGTCAACAAGACAGAGGGATTTATTCAGTTAGGCTATGGCATGAATCCAACCAAAAAGAGTACCATATCAAAATTGATTACGTTAGACAACCACTGTGAGTTCGACAGGATGTGGCTATCAGATGCCCTCCCTAAGTTCAGTGAAAGTCAGGTAATCTCCCTTCTACTAAGTTATATCAAACAAGTACATCCAAACATTCAATTCATAATAACGTATGCTGATGAGGCAATGGGCAACACTGGTATCATCTATCAGGCTACCAATGCTCTTTCTCTGGGAAAACATAAAACACATTTTTATATTCTCCCAAATGGAGAGCGTACCCATGCTGTATCTCTATGGCATAAGTACAAGACCAGTAGCAAGGAGTTCTTAAAAGAAAAAGGTATCAAGGCGGAGGTGACATGGCAACATAGATACCTGTATATTTTAAACAAAGGAATGCGGAAGAAGTATCAAGAGGAGATACGTCATCTACCAGATGAAAGGGAGGGTTCGATTCCCTCCTTCCGCTCCAAAAATTCTGGTGGCAGACGACCCAGAAGGAGGACAAAATGAATATATTAGCATTCTCTCCAAGCACTAGGAAAGTATGGATAGACAGGAGGGCTATCAACCCAGCCTATCAGCTTATGGCATACCTAGTAGCTAGGCTGTCATGGGAATATAACATATATACAATAGATAAGTCCTTCTCCCCTGTGTACAGCATGAAGAGATACACAGGGCAAAAGATAGATGCTGTTATCTCCATAGGAGCTATTTATAACCTGTCGGACACTACGAAGAAACTCTCCTTTGACCCGAACTACAGCAGACATAAAAGAATATTTGAAATAGCAGAGATAACTAAGGAAGTGTTTGACAAGTACAACCCTCCACATATAAACATGTGTGTGGATGTTAACAAATGGTCACAGGAACTAACGGAGATGTTTGGCAAGGAGCCTGATGCATACATTACAGAACAGGAGATGGGATGGCAGACTTACCTCTATCACTATTGCCATGCTATTTATAAGAATCAAAAACAATTCCACCGCAAGGAGGACAGATTCTTTTATGCTGGTGGAGCAAAGAACAGGACAGAGGATTTTCTAAGGCTTACCAAAGACATAGACATGACAAAGCTTATAGCTGGTGGAGGATGGAACGACATCTTATCAAAGGAAGATAACTACTGGTTACTGGGCTATATAAAGTTTCCTGAATGCCTCCAAATATGTATTGATTCAAAGTATAGTGTAGTGTTCCAGACGAAGGAGGGTAATGAACAAAACTGGATAACAGGTAAGTTGTTTATGAACATAGGCACAGAGGTAATAGGATTCATTGACAAAGACTATGACAGGGAGGGTATATATGTCCCTAAAGACTCTATTCTGCGTGTCAGTAATGGAGAAGAAATCAATGACAAAGTGTATACCCTCCCTTATTCTAAACTAATAAAGGAACAGCAGAAGATTGTTAAACCTAAATGGTCATATGTGGAGGGAACATATGTCCGACCTTTTATACGGAAAGTGAGGAAACTTTTAAAATGAAACCAGACTTTATTATTGCAGGGGCAGCGAGGGCTGGCACTACATCCCTTGCGGATTGCCTAACACAACACACTAGGATATACATGCCTACTCCATTCATACCAGAGCCGAAGGTCTTTACAGACCCGACCCTACCTGACGAAGACTACCTCCAAGCCTATGATGAATTATTCAAACCATTCTGTATCGGAGGACATAGACCTAATAAACAAACCAAATTTTTCCTCCTTTACGGTGAAAAGACAGTTAACTACCTAGAGGTGGAGGGGGTGGCAGAGACCATTGGGAGGGTATTACCTGATATTAAAATAATCTTTTGCCTACGAAACCCTGTAGATAGGGCATATTCCAACTGGTGTTGGAGTTGGATGAATGGATACGAAACAAAACAATTTGCAGAAGCTATAAGTCTGGAGTTATGTAGTGATAGATGGAGGAAAATTCCTCATGGGTTAAGAACATCACCTTTTAATTATGTACACAGGGGGAGATATTTTGATTTATTAGTTCCATTTTCTAGGGCGTTCAAGAGGGGTTCTGTAATAATATATATCTTTGAAGAAATCATAAAGAACGTACAAGGCACAGTAGATAATTTCTGTGACCATTTTAACATAGAATATACTCCTATTACCGTAAGAATGAAGAATGAAAGGGCGGAGGGATTCCCTCCAATGGATGAGGGAATAAAAGCCTTATTAAAAGCATACTACAGCCATACAGTAGAAGACCTGAAACAATGCTACGGATTAAACCTTGATGTCTGGGAGTTCTAAATGTCAGTATTACTAATAGAGAGTTTTGAAAAGAAGATAAAAGAGCTTGATTCGGATAATGATACATACGAAGAAATATTACATAGACAAAGAAGTAACTTTCCAATGATACTGAAGGAGAAGAAGAAAGTAGTAAGGCAATTAAAAAACATTTTAGGATAGGAGGGAATATGAATAGAACAACATTATTAAATGCAGTAGAGAAGATTAAACCAGCTATGACAGGCACAGCACTAACCGAACAAGACAACCTGATTATGTTTGATGGTAGGGAGGTAATCTCCTTCAATGATGAAATCTTAATAATTGCACCTATCAGGACGAAGATTAAAGGAGCTGTGCCAGCAAAAGAACTCCTTGACCTGTTACAAAAGATGAAGGATGATACCATCCAGATAGAACAGAAGGGAGATGTGGTATCTGTCACAGGCAAGACTACAAAGGCTAAACTAAAGGTATCACAGGGAGTTGATATTCCAGACGTAGCCCTCCCTGACAAATGGAAGACTATACCTCAGGACTTTTTAGACGGTATAAAACTATGTAGATTCAATGTGGCGGAGACAGGGAATGCTTTACATAATATCCTGATTGAAGGAGACAAGGTAATTTCCAGTGATAACTATAGGGTTACAGAGTACACTATGAAAACAAATGCATTTAAAAGGAAATGTCTTGTGCCAGCCTCCATCAGTCACACATTAATCTCCTTCGTACCCATCTCCTATGCATCTAATAAGAGTTGGTCAATGTTTAAAAATGATGATGGGGCTGTGCTGTGTATACGGAAGGTAGATGTTAAGTATCCAGACGTACAGGCGTTTCTAAGTAAGAAGATTAAAGGGACTAAAGTAGCCCTCCCTGAAGAACTTAAGGAGAGTTTGGAACGAACAAGGATTTTATCTGACGAGGATATTGTTACAGGCAATCGCATGGTAAAAGTTACCATAAAGAAAGACACTATGTTATGTCATGGAGAGTGTGCATTAGGACAGATAGATGAACATGTAAAGATAGATTATTCAGGCAAGGAAATCTCCTTCCATATAGTACCTGACTTCCTGTATGAAATACTAGGCAAGACACAGAGTATGACAGTGGGGGAGGAAACATTAAAGTTTAAAACTAAAACCTTTCAACATACTATACAACTAATAACATGAAGACAATATTTAAAGATGTAGAGGAAAGTGATGGTTGCCTAAAGTGTAAGCTACACAAGGGATGCAAGACACCCTATATGAAGGAGACAGGTGAAGGGAGGAAGGGTATCCTTGTGGTGGCTGAGGCACCAGGAAAAACAGAAGACCAGAAGGGAGTACAACTGGTGGGAGAGGCAGGACAGGTACTAAGGGACGTACTAAACATGTACGGTATAGACCTAGACAAAGATTGTTGGAAGACAAATGCTGTAGCCTGTCGTCCTCCCAAGAACAGGACACCATCTAAGAGGGAAATCAAATGTTGCAACCCGAGAGTATTAAAAGTGATTAAGGAGAAGAAACCTAAACTAATACTTCTATTGGGTGGAGTGGCTTTGGATAGTTTCTTAACTGTCCGTTTTAAAGGGGCATCAGGAGGGATAAATAAGTGGAGGGGTTTTATAATTCCTGACCAGACATCGGAGAGCTGGGTAGCCCCTACATTCCACCCAAGTTTTATCTTACGGTCTAAGGGAGTAAAGGCAATAGAGAAGTTATTTCAACAGGATATCAGGACAGCTTTACGGAAGGTGAAAGTTCCCCTCCCTAAGTATGATTACAATATAGATATTCTAAATGAATTTAGGGCAAACAACATGTTACAGGAACAACTTGAATACCCTCCAGACCTGTTAGCTTTCGACTATGAAACTACAGGGCTACAGCCTTATAAGGAGGGGCATGAAATAGTATGTTGTAGTGTTTGTTGGAAGGACGAGGTAGCCTATTCATTCATGTTAACCAATAAGCTTATTAGATGGTGGAAACATGTACTAAGGGAGAGAAGGATTAAGAAGACAGCCCAAAACATTAAGTTTGAACACCAATGGAGTAGAAATATTTTAGGTGTACAGATTAGAGGGTGGGTCTGGGACACGATGCAAGCCTCCCACATTATAGATAACCGTTCTGGAATAACAGGATTGAAGTTCCAATCTTATGTCAACTTTGGACAGGGAGACTACGCCTCCCACCTAGATAAATATTTAAAGTGTGATGATGGAAACGGATTTAATAAGATACATGAAGCACCAGAAAAAGAACTGTTAAAGTATTGTGGTATGGATTCCATGTTACAATTTAGATTGGCTAAGTTACAGATGGAGGAAGTTTATTTATGAACGACCAAGCATATAAATTATTTCACGAAGGAACTCTAGCCTTTGCAGACATGGAGCAGAACGGTATCCGTATAGACTTAAGGTACTGTAGGAGACAGAAGAAGAATGCCGAACAGCAAATCTCCATGTTGGAATTAGAATTAGCAAGGACGAAGGAGGTAAAACTGTGGAAGAAGACCTATGGAGATAAATTTAATTTAGATTCTAATGACCAGTTGAAAAAGATATTGTTTACCAAATTAAAGATTACTCCACCAGCATACACAGACAAAGGTGCTCCATCAGTAAACAAAAACAACCTGATACTTATAGACTCCCCTGTGGTCAAGCCTATCATACAACTAAGGCAACTTAAGAAAGTGGCTAACACATTTCTGAAAGGCATCATAGAGGGGTCTGTGAAATCATATCTACATCCCTCCTTTAACCTTCATACTGTCCAGACCTTTAGAAGTTCATCCGACAAACCCAACTTTCAAAACATGCCTATTAGAGACCCAGTGATGGGTAAGATAATCCGACAAAGTTTTATCCCGAGAGAAGGTGGAATGATTGGAGGGTTAGACTATGTAGGAATAGAATTATCAATGGCTGGCTGTAACAGTAAAGACCCTCTAATCATTAAGGATTTTGCTACTATACATAAAACACAGGCATCAAAATGTTATGCCCTGAAGGAGAGTCAGGTAACAAAAGATATCAGGTATTGTGGTAAGAACAGTTTTGTATTCCCACAACTCTATGGGAGTTGGTATGAACCTATAGCCCTGAACCTGTTGACAGCTATTACTTCAATGAAGTTAAAGACTAAAGACGATAAGGAATTGAGGAAACATTTAATACGGAAGGGTATAGGCAATGGAGATGATTTCACAGACCATATCAAGGGCGTGGAGGAAGACTTCTGGAATACTTACCATGTACATAAGGATTGGCAAGAGGGTTGGATTAAGAATTATCAGAAGACAGGGTACATAGAGATGATGTCTGGATTTAGATGTTTCGGGGTCATGTCTAAGAATCAGCTTTTGAACTTTGCCAATCAAGGACCAGCGTTCCATTGTCTCCTATGGAGTATAATCCAGATGAACAAATGGTTAAAGAAGTACAAAATGAAAAGTAAAATCATCGGACAAATACATGATGACATGGTTATGGATATTAACCAGAAGGAGAGTGAGGACGTATTGCAGAAAGCAAAGCAAATAATGTGCAAGGACATCAAGAAAGAGTTTAAATGGATTATTACTCCGTTGGAGATTGAAGCTGAATTTTCCAACAAAAACTGGTATGAAAAAAAGGAGATTAAGATATGAAAGAAAAAGATTTTAAGGTAATACATGAGGCTGTATTAAATCCGATAGGTGAAACAATGTTTAGTCTTTTAACCTCTGTGGGAGCAGCCGCACTTGAAGAACAGATAATAACTACCTTGATAAGCAACTGGATTATGACGGTTAACGAAAGGAGGGTTTCAAATGGAAAGGAGGAAACAACACAAGAAACCTTCAACGAATATGTAGAGAGGTTACAAAACTTATTACCTACAATATTAAAAATTCGTGAACAAAATCCAAATGTTGATAATATTAATATAGAAGAGAAAACAGATAGAAAGAGGGTCAGGTTCGAGGAAGAAAATGATAACTGAAGACCATCTAGGACAGATATACCTTCAACTGAAAGGTAAGCGAAGGAGGCACATTGGATATGTCAGTAAGAACTCCAAAGGAGTAGTAGTGTATAAAAAGTATGGTACTGAAGTATTCAAAAAACTTAAAGCCTTTGGTTTTTGTGTCGAAGCAATCAAGTTTATAAAACCAGACTTGATTAAGGTTGTATGGATTGGAGGGACACAGGCAAAGAGGGGAACATATACTATAGGTAAAAATAAATTCAAGGAAGTATCTAAATTTCTGAACTTCAAGGGATATGAACCACAGTGTTTTATTCCACTTAAGGAATTTCATTTTAGGAAGGAGGGATAATGGCTTTACATTTAAAATACAGACCGACAAAGCTAGAGGATGTAGTAGGAAATAAAAGCACTGTGAAAAGTCTGGAATCAATACTTGAAAGGGACATGGAGGAAATACCACATGCATTCCTCTTTCATGGTGCTAGTGGTTGTGGTAAGACTACGTTTGCTAGGATAGTGACTAACATTCTGGGATGTGACCCACAGGACTTTTTAGAAATTAATACAGGTAGCAACAGAGGGATAGATACAGCAAGGAGTATATTACAAAACATACATTACAAACCTTTGGGAGGGAAAGTCAAGGTTATACTACTGGATGAGGTACATGCTACTACTAAGGACTTCCAAAACGCATTATTGAAAGCGTTGGAGGACACACCAAAACATGTATATTTTATCCTCTGTACCACAGACCCGAAGAAACTTCTCCCTACGGTACGGAATAGGTGTACTATGTTTGAGGTACACAAGCTAACGGAGACTTTATTGATTAAACTCCTTACGGAGGTAACGATTGATGAAGACAAGGCAGAGGGCATTGATGCTGAAATTATAGCTATGATTGCTAATAAAGCGGATGGTTGTCCTCGACAATCCCTTGTCCTCTTAGACCAAGTAATAGACCTGAAACCTAAAGACAGGAAGAGGGCTATACAGGCATTCAAGACGGAGGAAGAAAAGACTATTGATTTATGTAGACTACTCCTTGATAAGCGTAGTAAGTGGGATAAGGTAGCAAAGGTGATTAAGGGCATTGAGGACGACCCTGAAAGCGTGAGGTGGGCGATTCTAGGCTATATGTGTACTGTTTTACTGTCTAAGGAAAATACACAGGCATCAATAGCTATCTCAATGTTTGAAGAACCGTTCTTTAATTCAGGGAGGGCAGGGCTTACCCTCGCTTGCCTTAAATGTTTAGAAAAATAATTATTTCCAAAATTTCGTGATTATGTACATACTATATATAGAAAGGAAGGTTTTATGAAGAAAGAAGGAGATTATAAAAAAGATATAGAAATTGGGAAAGGCAACCTGAAGGAGGAATGGGAAAGACAAGCAGGACTGTACCTCTTTTATTCCCTAAAGACTTCCGATGCTGAAGTAGCCAAAAGCAATGCGAAGGAGGAACTTGAAGTAACAGATGCAGGTCTGGACAAGAAGATACGAACTAACCCAGACAAGTTTGACCTAGAAAAAGTCACAGACAAGGTGGTGGCAAACACCATCCTCCTACAGGAGGAACATAAAATTGCATTTGATAACTATGTAGAAATGTTATACGAATTATCTATACTAAGAGGGGTCATGGTAGCATTCGACCATAAGAAAAAGGCACTGGAAAATTTAGTGACCCTCCATGTGTCTGGTTATAACGCTGAACCAAAGCCTGATAGAAAGAGAAGGAGGGAAAGGTGACAGAGTTGTGTTGGTTTACAATTAGATGTTGTGTAATAGTTGTAATTGTAATGTTGATATATCCTACATTGTGTAGGGTAGCATTTCAAATTTATTTTAAAGAAAGGAGAAAGAGTCCGTATGGGTAAGAAGAAAAAAGATGATGGTTTTGCTGATAGACAAAGAAGGAGAAGTCAGCAAGGAGAAGAAAGAGGTGGAGGGAAGAAAAGTGTCCTTGACATAAAAGTCCTGAAAGAACAGCAGGGTGGAGAGGACGACATCACATGGTATAAGCCGAAGAAAACCAAAGGCAAGGAGAGGAACAGGATAGACATACTTCCCTGGCTCATTGAGGAAGAGTGGTACGCAAAGCTTAAGGAGTACAAGGGTATCCCTTCAGAAGTAGAAGTAGGGGAGAAAGAATATGCCTTGATAGTGCCTGTCCACTATGATGTAGGCAAGGATGGAGATACCATCCTGTGTCTATCTGAAGCCTTTGGAGGGCATTGTGCTATCTGTGATGAAATGTTTGACAAGATGAAGGAGGACAAAGTAAGGCACAAGGAATACATTAGTAAGTTAAGGGCTAAGTGGAGATGTTTTTATAATGTATTCGACCACGAAGATGAGGAATTTGAAGGTATCAAGGTTTGGGATATGTCTTTTCATAACTTCGAGAAGTATCTCCGACAGGAGAGTAGGGACAGTGATGAGGGTAATGTTGCCTTTGCTGACCTAGACGATGGATTCATTGTTTCCTTTAAGGGTAGGGAGGAAAGCATTGGTGAAGGTAGAAAATTTATAAAGGCGGAGTCCATTGAATTTGAAGACAGGGAGGAACCGTATGACGAAGACGTTATGGAGAGTACCTATGCGCTTGATTCAGCCTTGATAGTTCCTGAAGCTGAAAAGGTCAAGGAGGCTTTCTACCAGACAGGTGATGATGACGAAGAAGAGGAAGAGGAAGAAGAAAAACCAAAAGGTAGAAAAAAGAAGAAAGGAAAAAAGGATGAACTTCCTGAGTATGAAGAAGAAGAGGAAGAAGAGGAAGACGATGATGATGGGGAAGGAGAAGAGGATGAAGGAGAGGAAGAAGATGATGACGAAGGAGAGGAAGACGATGATAACCCATGTCCAGCAGGATTAGAATACGGTGTTGATACAAACAAGCAAGATGACTGTGAGGACTGTGACGAAGATATATTCGAGGGTTGTTGTGAAAAACAGGACGAACTTAAGAAGTCCAAGAAGAAATCGTCTAAGAAGGAGAAGTCCTCCAAGAAGGAGAAGCCAAAGAAGAAAAAGAAATCATTTAAGAGGAAATAATAATGACCAAAAAGAAAGACACTATTACTCCATCACAGGCTGTTGCTGAATATCAGAAGGCAGGGTTTGGGAGTATATCTACCCAAACTATTGTGGTATGGATTCAGAACAAGACTATCGTAGGTAGGAAGGTTGGAGGACGGTGGCATGTTGACAAAGATAAATTTCAACTATTCCTAGAGGAGAACAAACTATGAAGAAGTTTAAAAGAAGACGTAAGTCTACAGTCGAACAGGTGGAGGAAAGGTCAAGGAAGGAGGACAACAAAACAAGGGTGGAGTTTCTGGATTCAGGCTCCACCCTTCTCAATCTTGCAGCAAGTGGGAAAGGAAGAAAAGGAGGCTGGGCAAGGGGGAGAATTGTCAATCTAGTGGGAGATGGTAGTTCTGGAAAAACCCTCCTTGCCCTTGAGGCTTGTGCTCAGACATTCTATCACATCAAAGACAGGGAAAGTGAATTATTCCCACAGGTAAAGAAAGTCATGGTAGTATACAACAACAGGGAGGGTGTTATGGACTTCCCTCTTGAAGAGATGTATGGGTCTGATTTTGTCGAAGGTGTAGAATGGATACAGTCTTCTACCTGTCAGGAATTTGGAAGGGACTACCAAAGGAGGGTTAAGGATTTAAAGAAGGGAGAGTTCCTCCTATATGTAGCTGATTCCCTAGATGCATTCGATTCAGCAGAAGGAAAAAAGAGGGTAGAACAAAGTGTCAAAACAGATAAGGATTTGGAGGGTACTTATGGGATGGAAAAGGCTAAGTATTTTTCTAATGCTTTCTTCAGCCATCTATGCGAAACGATGGAGGATAAGGATGCCACCCTTATTTGCATAAGTCAAGTGAGGGATAATATAAATGCTGGTCTGTTCGGTGACAAGCATAGAAGGGTAGGAGGAAAAGCTTTAGACTTTTATACCCATCAGGTATGTTGGCTTGCTGTCAGGGAGAAGTTAAAGAAGACAGTAAAGAAACAGTCTAGGGTATATGGTGTAAGGGTTAAGGCTAGGCTTAAGAGGAACAAGGTAGCAAAGCCATTCAGGGAGGCGGAGTTTGATGTACTGTTTGACTATGGTATTGACAATGTTGGAAGTATTGTAAAGCATCTGGGCTATGAGGACGACCAGATAGTAGAACTTGAAGAGAATCCCGAACTATTAAAAGATACCATTCAAGAGATAGAAGATGATTGGCAAGAGGTAGAGGAAAAAGTGAAACCGAAACGGAAGGAGAGGTTTGGCGTATGACTATTAAACAAGCTCTTGATTATGCAAAGACACTTATTAGTGACGATAAAGAATTAGCAAGGATAAGAGAGATAGAGAAGGAGGATAATAAAAACATATTAGAGGTGTTCTGGAAGTGGAGGGAGAATGAAACAGGGAGGACAGAAAGCCAAAGGCAACAGCTACGAAATAAAGATAGCTAGGATATTAACCAAGTGGTATTGTAGTTCCTTTATCCGTAAACGGAATGATAAAGAGGATTGGTTCTGGAGGACAGCAGGTAGTGGAGCGAAGTCTACTATATCCAGAAGTGCTCAGACTTCCTTTGTGGGTGACATCACCTTCCTCCCAGACCCAGACAAACTAAAGATATGGATAGACACTAAGGATGTAAAGAAAGCTACGTTTGATACCCTCCTTAGTGAAGGTAGATGTATACTACTGGATTGGTATAGAAACGAAATAGGAAAGAGGAAGCGACTGAAAGTAAACAAACCAGTTGTTATTATATTCAAGTTTTACCGTAAGAAGGAGAACTACATCCTCTTTGCTATATCCGACTTTGAACGGTTTGCTAAGAGGTCAATCAATACGATAAGGTTATATAAACATTGTATAATGTTGTTGGAGGATTTTCTGGACTGTGTAGCAAAGGAGGACATAATAGATGATTAACTCACTTTCTATTTCTAACTTTCAAAGCCACAAAGACTCCACGCTTGAGTTTGATAGAGGGGTGAACATCATCACAGGACAGTCGGACAGTGGTAAATCCGCTATTCTACGAGCCTTGAATTGGGTAGTTAATAACAAACCTAGTGGAGATGCATTCAGAAGTAATTGGGGAGGAGCTACCTTTGTAGAAATAGAACTTGACGATACTTCATTGTATAGAATAAAAGATAAAAAAAATAATGACTATTGTCATAGAACAGAAATATTCAAATCATTCGGTCAGGACGTGCCTGATGAAATCAAACAACTAATAAACTTCTCCCCCTTAAACATGCAAGGGCAGTTGGAATCTCCTTTCCTCCTTGCTATGTCAGGGGGAGAAGTTGCTCGATACCTGAACAAGATAGTACACCTTGATGTCATAGACAAATCCCTTTTTAACATAGGGAGGGTCTTAAATAAAGAAAGGCAGGATTGTGCCTATACCTGTAAAGACTTAGAAGAAGTAAAGGAGAAGATAAAGGAGTATGTCTGGATAGACGAGGCGGAGGGTTGTCTGGTCAAGCTAGAAACATTTGCTAATACGTTAGAATGTCAAAAGAATAGAAACTTTGAATTACAGATTACTATAAATAAAATCATAGGGTTGGAGGAAGATATTGAAGAAGTATCTAAACTAACTCAATACGAAGACGAATTAAACAAATTAATTAAACATCAGGAATTGATAAAAACGAATGAGAATAGAGTAGGGAGATTGAATGTAATAATAACTAACATAGAAATTATGATAGATAAAAAGCTGAATATCTTAAAAGAAAATTTAGAAGAATGGCAAGAAGAATTTGAGGCAATCATGCCTGACATTTGTCCTCTGTGTGGGAGGGGAGAATGAAGTGGT
>CEPX01089133.1_pt1 | contig 21363 bp, 23 predicted proteins | sample 361361 | NCBI WGS metagenome assembly CEPX01 (sample SAMEA2619974, study PRJEB7988) | marine metagenome | biome: marine biome (ENVO:00000447); feature: mesopelagic zone (ENVO:00000213) & marine oxygen minimum zone (ENVO:01000065); material: "saline water (ENVO:00002010), including plankton...
AACCACTTTGGACCGAGTCAGGAGACCAAGGAAATAAATGGAATACTGCTGTGGTAGACTTATCATCTCTTTTAGGAACAGGACATTTAAGATTTAGAGGAGTAACAGGAAGTTCTTACACAAGTGATATGGCAGTTGATGATATAACCATGGAGGATGTTGATATTCAGGATGTAGCACTGGCTGATGGCACCACCTAGTGGCGGCAGCGCTGTATGCACTGTGGGAGCATGCTCTAGTGATTGCCACGTTTATAATACGGATTGCGAAGAGGAGTGGAGAGTTTGTTGCTGCCCAGAGTACCATTCGAGTTGCTAAATAAAAAATAATCAATTCACTCCATCATACAAAAATATATAAAGAACAATTCCTTTCTGAAATAATAAATGATAAAGATTCCTTACGAGCAGATTATCGAGAGAGTAAAAAAAGAGGCCAATATTTCTGAAGAGGAGATTAATGGGAAGATAAATCAAAAGATGAAGCAGCTTTCCGGACTAATCAGCAAGGAAGGGGCTGCGCATATTGTTGCCAATGAATTGGGGATAAAGCTTTTTGATTCTTTTTCAGGAAAGCTTCAGATTAAAAATATTCTTGCGGGTTTAAGGAATGTGGAGACTGTTGGCAGGGTGATGCAAACCTACGAATTAAAGGAATTTACTACAAATGAAAGGCAGGGAAAGATTGCTTCTCTGGTTATTGGAGACGAGACCGGGACTATAAGGGTGGTTATGTGGGGCGACCAAGCCGACAATATAAAAAATATAAAAAATGATATGATAATAAAGCTTGTTGGCGGCTACGTAAAAGATAATAATGGTAATATCGAACTGCACCTAAATGAAAGAAGCCAATTGATCTTAAATCCTGAAGGCGAGGCGGTGAAAGAGGTTAAAAAATATGTTGCTGAGAGGAAAACTATCGACAAGCTGACAGAAAATGATAATGCGGTGGAAATCTTAGGCACGATAGTCCAGATATTTGAGCCAAGATTTTTTGAGATATGCCCCCAATGCAATAAGAGGGTAAAAAATGTTGATGGCGCATTTACATGCCAGGCGCATAATAACGTAGAGCCGGACTTTTCCTATGTCCTTAACCTGATAGTTGATGACGGAACAGAAAATATAAGGGCAGTATTCTTTAGAGAGAGTATGGAAAAGCTCATCAACTCAAACAAGGAAAAAATCCTGGAATATAAGGACAACCTGGATAAATTTGAGGAGGTCAAGACAGAACTGTTGGGCAATATCATAAAGATAAACGGCAGGGTTAAGAAAAATCTTTTTTTTGACAGGATTGAGCTTGTAGCAAACAATGTTTTTTTAAATCCGAATCCTGAGGAAGAAATCAAAAGACTGGATGAGGAAGTCAAGAAAGCAGAAAGTAATTAATAGTTTTCTTATTTATATCTCCTTACTATGATGTATTATACTCATTTAGCATTTGGACTTCTCGTTTCATTGTTTACAATCAATTTATTTGATATTAATAATGAATTATTTTTCGTTTTAATTGTGATTTTTTTCTCAATTTTTCCGGATATAGATGAAAGGAAATCAAAAATAGGCAAAAAATACAAAAAAACATCAGCAATAATCAATTTTATTTTCGGTCACAGGAGATTTTTCCATTCAATCTATATCCCGCTGATATTATACTTGGCTATTTATAATATTAATAATGAGATGGGGATTGCTATTTTGGCAGGCTATTTCTCCCATCTATTCATGGATGCGTTGACTAAAAATGGAATAAGGCCATTATATCCGATAATCAACAAAAGAATAAACGGTTTCATAAAAACCAACTCAATAATAGAAAAGATATTCTTTTTGATTATTATTTTGTTAACTGTATATGCATTGTTATTATATCTTTGAAAATATATATCATGCAAGCACTGGACATCCTAAAACCCTAAAATCTTGCCCATATAAGCCTTAAAAGGCTTAAATTCTGCTTTAATAAGCACTGGACATCTGCGGACGAGATATTTAAATGAGCCGGCCCATAGGGTATATGTTATGTGCATTATGCATATAGCGCCTCCATCCCTGGAGCTGCGATAGTTCGTATGTTCATGATTAAGGGGGTGTTGAAATAAAATGCGAAAGCAATGAGGTTGGTAAATATGGAAAAAGTAAAAGTTGAGAATGTTTCTGGCAACCTGCCAGAAAAAAAGTTTTCTACAGGAGGCTTAGTGGCTACTGTATGGGAAAACCAAGGAAAAAATAGAGAGGGAATAGATGTAAGCTACAGGACTGTTTCTTTCCAGAGAAGATACATGGACAAGAATGGCGAGTGGCAAAGTACAAGCACCCTAAGGGTGAATGACATTCCCAAGGCTTCTCTTGTGCTGCAGAAGGCTTACGAGTACTTAGTTATGAAAGAGCTGCAAAATGCAGCCTAATTTTATTTTATTTTTTATTTTTTTAAATCATTAAAAAATAAACAAAAAATTTAAAAGGTGAATATAATGAAACAAATCTTAATGGAACCAAAAATTGTGCAAAACAATCAGAAAAAAACAACAATCAGGGATAATAAATCAAATGATTCTGAGGAAGAGAATATAATAAAAGAGAAAACATTGAATAACCTTCCCGGAGTAGGACCTGCAACTATCGAAAAGCTTGAAACAGTTGGCTACAATGACTTAATGTCTGTTGCTGTAGCGACTCCTGGAGAAATTATTGATGCCACCGGAATGACCCAGGCAGCTGCAAAAAAAATTATTGCAACATCTAGGGCTTCTTTAGACATGGGTTTTGAATCTGGTGAAGATGTTCTGAAGAAAAGAGAGCAGGTAATTAGGATATCTACAGGAAACAAGGCCTTTGATTCCTTGGTTGGCGGAGGTTTTGAATCTAGCGCATTAACAGAGTGTTATGGAGAGTTCGGTTCAGGAAAGACGCAAATAGGCCATGTACTTGCGGTTAACTGCCAGAAGCAATTTCCAGGCTCTACAGTGGTTTACATCGATACTGAGAGTACTTTTAGGCCAGAACGAATTGAGCAGCTGGCTAAAAGCGCCGGTTTGGATCCTCTAGCGACACTTAAAAATATTAAGGTTGCAAAGGCATTCAATACAGACCATCAAATGCTGTTGGGCGAGAAGATTGAGGACCTCATAAAGAAGCAGGGATTGAATGTAAAGCTTGTGATTGTGGACTCTTTGACAGCGCACTTTAGGGCAGAATACATTGGCAGAGGGACGCTAGCAGAGAGGCAGCAAAAAATAAATAGGCATATGAGGGATCTTGCAAAGATTGCGCATATGAATAATTTGTGCGTATATGTCACAAACCAGGTAATGGCAAAACCCGATATGTTCTTTGGAGATCCTACGCAGGCTATTGGCGGGCATATTGTTGGGCATGCATCGACCTTTAGGATTTACCTTAGAAAAGGGAAAAAGGGCAGCAGGGTCGCAAAGTTGGTTGATTCTCCTTCTCTCCCAGAAGGTGAGGCATCGTTCTACCTTGAAACAACCGGATTAAAGGACATCTAAATTCTTATTTTTTATTTTTATCTCTTTTAATTCAATAAATTTTTAAAATCATATTATTTCTTATTTACTATGTTATATGGCATTTTTGTATTTTTCATGTCTTGGCTGTTCAGTATAGTTATCAAGGAAGTCAAGGGCCTGGACAATATCCCCAAAAATGGGTGTATTGTGGCCTCAAACCATACAAGTTATTTAGACCCTCCTTTGCTAGGGTCATATATAGCCACAAAACTGAGAATAAAGGTCCATTACTTGGGAAAAGAAGAACTTTTTAAATCCTTTATTGGGAAGATATTGCATAAATCGGTCGAGACAATACCAATAGACACCACGGGCAAGCATAAATCCTGGTTAAGTGGGGCATCGAAATATATCAAAAAAAAGGAAATAATAGGAATTTTTCCTGAGGGCGGAAGATCTCGTGATGGAAAACTACAAAGAGGAAAGACGGGAGTTGTGAGGCTTGCACTTACCACAAAATCTCCAGTAGTCCCTATGGGGATAAAAGGGACTTATGAGCTGTGGCCTGTGCATAAGAAACTATTCAAGATAAAGAAGATTGTTAAGGTTAATATAGGGAAACCAATTTACTTTGACAGGCACTATAAAAGAAAGATAACTAAAAAATTATTAAGGAAACTTACAAAAAAACTTATGATGGAGATTGCAAGGCTATCCGGACAGGGGTGCAACCCATGAATAGAATTCCCCCTATTGCACCTATTGCCAAATACATAATCCCTCCAATATGCAATATATGGATCGATAAGGTTACGGGATTGCATAACCTTTCCAAGGACGGACCGTTTATTATAGCTCCAAATCATTCAAGCTATATTGAACACATTATGATAAGCTGTACTGTAGTTCCTCATTTAAACAAAAAACTATTGTTTGTTGCAAAGAAAGAGCACTTTGAGGATATGACTCAAAAATTATGGCACAGATTATGGAACAATTATATCACATATGTCCAAATAGACAGGAGCAAGGGAGAAGAAGCCCTAAAGACAACTCTTTCATATCTTAAAAAAGGCGCAATCATAGTTGTTTATCCTGAAGGAACCAGGACATTGACCGGCAAATTACAGAGCGCAAAGACCGGAGTTGCAAGATTGGCTTTGTGGGCAAAAGTCCCAGTAGTTCCTTTAGGCATTATTGGAACTTTCCAAATACTGCCAAAAGGCAAAAAAATACCGAGAATGAAGAAGGCAACCTTAAATTTTGGAAAGCCCCTGTATTTTGATAAATATTACAACAAGAAAATAACAAAGAAATTATTAAGGAAAATAACAAACAATATTATGAAGGAAATTGCCAAATTGTCAAATCAAAAATATGAGTTTTTATAATGGAAAAAATATCTATTATCGGAGCAGGTAGCTGGGGAACGACTTTAGCTGTATTAATAGCAGAAAATGGTTACAAAGTCACCCTATGGTCTAAGGAAAAGTCAAATGTGGAATCTATGGTCCGGCATAAGGAGAATAAACAATATCTCCCCGGAATTAAAATACCAGACAGCGTCTGTGTTAAAAATTCTATAGAAGAGGTTGCGGCTGATGCAGATTTAATAATTAACGCTGTTCCTTCTCAATTTACCAGGGATATAGCAAAAAAGTATTCAAGGAATGTTAATTGCGGTATTATTGTCAATACTGCAAAAGGCATAGAAATTGGAACCTACAAAAGGATGTCGGAGGTTCTTAAGGAAGAGATACCAAATGTTTCAATAGCGACTCTTTCAGGCCCCAATCATGCTGAAGAGGTAAGCAGAAAGATGCCGACAGCCACTGTCATAGCCTCTGAAGATGTCGGCGCGCTTAAGGAAATCAAAAAGATATTCCACACATCTTATTTTAGAGTTTTTACGCATGACGATATAATAGGCGTTGAGGTTTGCGGAGCTTTAAAGAATATATCTGCGTTAGCAATAGGGGTATGTGATGGTTTAGGATATGGTGATAATTCAAGGGCAAGTATTATAACACTAGGACTAATGGAAATGAGTACTTACGGTATGCTTGTAGGGGCTAAAAGGGCAACGTTTTATGGTCTCGCAGGTGTTGGAGATTTAGTTGCAACATGCACAAGCAAGCATAGCAGAAACAGGTTTTTTGGAGAGAAAATTGCAAAAGGCAAAAAAATTGAAGAGATTAACAAAGAAATGGAGGGCATGGTGGCAGAAGGCATACAAACCACCAAGGCAGTTTATAACTTCAGCAAAAAAAATAATCTTTACATGCCATTGACAGAACAAGCTTATAGCGTAATTTATAAAAACAAAGATTTGCGAGAAGCAATATCGGATCTGGCGAAAATTGAGTAATTCTATAAACAAATCATAAATTTTTATTCTTCAGTAAAATCTTCTACTTTCTCCTTGAGCTCCTCATTTTTCTTTAGGATATCCCGGTTCCTTAAATATTCTCTTGCCAGTATCCAAAAAAATAATCCAAGGCTTTTTTTCCCTTTGTTATTGCTTGGTACAACAAGATCTATATTATTTGATTGATTATTTGTGTCGCATATGGCAACAACAGGGATTCCTATTTTCATAGCGTCTATGACAGCATTTCTGTCCGGACCCGAGTCAATAGCCAGTAAAATCTTTACTTCGATGTAATTATCCAAGTCAGGGTTTGTCAAAATTCCTGGAGGATACCTTCCGGCAAAAGTCCTTGCTCCCGTAACTTTACCAAACATTTTTATTGGCTTCCAGGCACTTTCCCTTCTCCCTACAATAAGTATATCCTCTGGCTCGTACTGCGCTAAAAACTTGGCTGCTACATTTAGCCTCTCGTCTATCTTTTGTAAGTTTAGCACAGACAAGCCATCAGGCCTTGTTTTGAAGATAAACTTTTCCATATATTTTGTCTTGAACTTTGTACCTATATGTATCCCAGATTTCAAGTACTCATCTGTAGCAACCAAAAATTTTTCTTCTACCATTTTATATGTGATGCAAGTTCAGAAATTGAACTGCAATTTTTATTACCTCATGCAGTGATTTGGTAATTCATATTAGGAATAATATTTCATTTAAAAATCTTTCTTAAATCATTCAAACATTTCTAAATCTTCATATATAGGTCCACTCTCAGTTAAAGTACTTTTTATCAATCTGAAATTTTTTATATCTATATTTTTATTTTCAACCTTTATTTTTTTCAATTTATCAACAAATTGTTTTTTATCTTCTATAAATTTAACTCTTGCTAATGTCAAATGAGGCTTGAAGTTTTTTTCTTTTTTGAATAATTTTTTAAGATTTTCATCAATCTCTTTTTGTAATTCTAATACCGGTCCTTCTGGTTTTAGGCCTACCCAAACTACCCTTATATGCTTGTCATTTGGAAAAATTCCAACACCATTTAAAACAACAGAAAAAGGTTCAAAGGTTATTTTTTTTAAATTATTTTTTATTTCTTCTAAATTATTGGGCTGTACTTCTCCAAGGAATTTCAGGGTCAAATGGATATTGTTCTTGTTTACATGCCTTATCTTGTTATTTTTATTGTCTATTTTTTCTTGCAGCTCAGCTATGTACCTCTTTATGATTTCTGGAATCTCAATTGCTATGAAAACTCTCATCAATCAAGATTAAACACACAACTATTTAAACCTAATTAAAAATAAAATAAAAAAGAAACAGCCTTATTCTTTCTTTTCTTCTTCTCCAAAATCTTCCGTATCCTCTACCTTATTCTCTTCAGACGCAGGTTCTTGCTTTTGTAGAGCTTCTCCTGTTTGGGTTTCACCCTCTGCTGGAGCTTCTTCTTTTTCAGGAGCAGCTTTAGCTTCGCCAACAACCTCGGCAAAACCCACTTTTCTCAACACCTTTGTAACTCTTATCCTTACTTCTTGTCCTTCTTTTGTATTTGGGACAAACAAAACAAAGCCTTCTTTCTTTGCAATTCCGTCTCCTTTCTCCCCTACAGCCTCTATTTTTATGTCTAACTCGTCTCCAACATTAACTGGAGCAAACCTTTGTCCGAAATTCCTATCTTGGTCGTACATATTCTATTTTACCTCATATATTTTCTAAGTTTCTTAAGAAATCCCTAAGAAAACTCAGCCTTTAGAATAAAGGAGTTATATATAAATATAGTGTTTTTATATTGGTATGAATTGAAATTTAGAATGACAAACCACCGTCTACATTCACCACAGAACCCGTCATATATCTGGATCTTTCTGATGCCAGAAAAACAGCAACATTGGCTATATCTTCTGGTTCAGCCTGCTCTTTTAAGGGGGTCATATAATTTACCATTTTTTTCTTAAAAAAAGGTATATCTTTAGTTATGCTAGTTTTTACAAAACCCGGAGCAATAGCATTTACTGTTATCTTTTTTTTGCCAAGTTCTTTCGCCAAAGATTTTGTAAACCCTATAATGCCTGCTTTAGCAGCTGCGTAATTGCATTGCCCAAAATTTCCATACTGGCCAACGATTGATGATATATTCAGGATTCTGCCCCCTTCACCCATTAAAGGTAAGATAAGCTTGGTCACATAGAAAACGCCATTGAGATTGGTATTTATTACTGCGTGCCACTCATCTAAGCTCATATTTTTTAAGGTTCTATCTTTGACAACCCCTGCATTGTTGACAAGAATATCTACATGCCCGAATTTTTTTTGTATTGTGTCGGCCATTTGCTTTACTTCATCAAAATTGGCAACATCGGCTTTAACGGCCATGGCCTCAACACCATGATTCTTTACTTTTTGGACAACATCTTCCGCTTCTTCTTTATTATAGTAATAATTAATTATAACATTTGCATTATTTTTAGCAAACTCCATAGCGATAGCCTTTCCAATGCCCCTAGAAGCCCCTGTAATCAAAGCAATTTTATTTTTTAACACTTTTTAGTAGGATTATTTAATAGCCTTGGCATATGCCCATTCACATTGCCAAGATTTATCGTCTGCAAGAGGATTATTTTCATTGAGTTCGTCAAAAAACTGCAATGAGGCCTTAGTCACCAATTCATTTCTATCTTGAATTTCTTTTGGAGTCGGTTCTCGACCACCAACCTCCGGCAGTATTCCTGCTTGTAGCCTTTTAACTCTCAAAAACTCTAGATAGTCAGAATATTTTACCTTAAAGCATGAATAATATATTTTTACTTGTTCGAATCCGGCAGCTTTAAGAGCATTGACATATTCTTTGATGTCTCTAGGATATGGGAAAATAAAATTTCTTTGGGGCAAGAACTCCTTTATTCTTTTATCTAGCCCTTTCCTGTAATGTTTGAACTCTGGCAGCTTCTTGATAAGGTCAATTGCGATGTCATGCACCCTATAAACGGTGGAATCAAGCATCAATGCACCTTTTGGCTTACCCTCTCTTTCAATATTTCCACTATTAAAAATAAAAATCCCCTTGGGCTTTAAAGAATTAAAAATACCCCCAAAGGTTTCTTTAAGATTGGGTATTAGGTGGACTGTGTTAGAGGATAAGACTTGATTAACAGAATTCTTGCCAATAGTTTCAGATAAGGTTGAATAATTATCATTTTTCTTTTCTAATACAAAAAAATCCACATTCGATTTGGAGTGTAGATATTCATAAGCTTTACCAAGCCATGCTGGAGAATTATCCACAAGCCATAGGTTAATTTTATTCTTAAATCTTTTAAGAATCCTAGAAGAGGAGGTTCCAGTCCCAGCGCCAAAATCAACAACAATATCCTTTTCTTTAATTTTTGGACCTATGTATTTTATTAATTGATCTACACAATTATGCAACCAGGAGGCATTGACAACAGCGTTATGGAATGCTGTAGCACCTTTAGAAGTGGGCCTGTCCGGTTTCCATGATTTTGATTTTTGTACTGTTGCACCAGTTACCATTAATCAAAACAGTAGAAATAACTGGTTTTTAAATCTTCTCTTTTTTATTGAAATAAGCGTTAGATTTATTAATTGTAAACAGAATCTACTACTTCAGATGAAACATGACACTAGTATGAAAACAGAAGTTGTTGTACTGGGAGCAGGGCCTGGAGGCTATGTAGCTGCTATAAGGCTTGCTCAATTGAACAAAAAGGTTGTTTTGATTGATAAAGATAAATTGGGGGGAATATGCCTTAATTATGGATGTATACCTTCAAAAGCAATGATTTATGCATCTGAATTTCTTGATAAGATTAAGAAGTCTAATGATGTGGGCATAAATGCCGATAATGTTTCTATGAACTTTAATAAAATGCAGGAATGGAAAGATAAAATAATTTTGAAGCTTAATAATAGCATTAAATTGCTTTGTAATGAGAATAAAATCAAAATTGTAAAAGGAACTGCATTTTTTGAAAGCTCCAATAGGTTGAAAATAACCGGAAATAGAAATATATCTCATATTGATTTTGAGAGAGCAGTAATTGCTGTAGGATCAAAACCAGTTGAGCTGCGAAACTTTAAGTTTGATGGCAGGAAAATCATAAGTTCAACAGAGGCATTGTATCTGGATGAAATCCCAAGAAATCTTGTTGTTATAGGGGCAGGTTATATAGGTTTGGAGCTAGGAACAGTTTATGCAAAATTGGGCAGCAAGGTCAATGTTGTTGAGATGAAGCAACAAATATTGCCTGGTTTTGATAAAAATATTGTAGGCGTATTGCAAAGAAATCTCGAGAAAATTAACATAGGTACATATCTCAATTCAAGAGCGGATAAATTTGAGAATAATAAGATGGTCATAGACTCAAAGGAGAAAGGCAAAGTATCTTTAGATGCAGATAAGGTTCTTGTTGCGATTGGTAGATATCCGAATACAAAGAATCTGGGGCTTGAAAATACAAAGGTAAGACTGGATAAGAAGGATTTTATTGAAGTTGATACTAATTTAATGACAAATGATGAAAATATTTACGCTATTGGAGATGTTTCTACAGGACCTATGCTAGCGCATAAGGCTTCCAGTCAAGGAAAATTTGTAGCTGAAGCGATTGTAGGGAATAAGGATAGCTACAAAAATGTTGTTGTGCCTGCCGTTATTTTTACTGACCCAGAAATAGCTATTGTTGGATTGAGCGAGGAAGAAGCAAAGGATAAGGGCATAAAAATAAAAATGGGTAAATTTCCTTTTAGTGCTTCAAGCAGAGCGATGACAAAAAATCAGACACAGGGTTTTGTAAAAATTATTGCAGACGAAAGGGATAATAAGGTGATTGGGGTGCAAATTGTGGGCAGCGACGCATCTGACCTTATAAGCGAGGCAGCATTGGCAATAAAGATGAATGCCACTCTAGAAGATATAGCCTTGACAATACATCCCCATCCAACATTGAGCGAGAGCTTAATGGAAGCAGCAGAAGTGACAATGGGAAAAGCCATAAATATACTAAATCCTAAATAAAAAATCTGATTGAATCACATAGCCTTTTTTAGTATATGGGCGCTAGTTATGCTCCCTGCCCCCCCTATATTATGGGCAAGGCCATATTTGATATTATCTACCTGCCTTTTTTCTGCTTGGCCTCTTAACTGCAAGACAAGCTCATAAATCTGGGAAATTCCAGTAGCGCTAATAGGATGCCCTTTTGCCTTTAGGCCTCCAGAAGTGTTTACAGGCAAAGTTCCATTAATTTTTGTTATGCCTTCCCTAATAAGGTTTGCGCCATCTCCTTTTTTGCAGAAGCCCAAATCTTCATATGAAATTAGCTCAACTGGAGTAAAGGCGTCATGAATTTCCACTATATCTATGTCTTTGGCTGTTATTCCTGATTGCGAATATGCATCCTTTGCAGAATTTATTGTTGAGTCCCAGGAAGTCATATCCTGCCTTTCAAAGCTTGTTAGGTTGCTTGTGCTTAATCCGCTTCCAGTTACCTCTATGTCTGTTTTGTCTTTGCTGATAATTACAGAAGCAGCACCATTAGAGGGTATACTGCAATCAAACAGCCTTAACGGAGAAGCGACTATTGGAGATTTCTTTATCATGTCCAGGGTTATTTTCTTCTTGTAGAACCTGGCTTTTGGATTGTGGAAAGCATTTTCATGATTCTTTAGCGAAACAAGCGCTAGATCATCTAATGTGGCTCCATATTTTATCATGTATTGCTGCGCAACTAAGGCATTCTGGGCAGGAAATATCATGCCTTCTGCTTGCTCATAAATCCTTTCCCCACCCATGAACATTTCATCTGTTATGTTCTCCGACCTATTTGCTACTAGCTTTTCAAATCCAATTACAAGTATATTGTTTATGTCATTTTTTTTATGGAAGTCAATAGCGTTCCATAATGCTGCACCTCCGCCGCCGCAACCAGCAGGTACGGTAATTATTGGCATCTTTTTCTGGAGCATGCTGCTTAACATAGGGCCGACATGTTTTTGCCTCTCTCCATTGGAATCAGTTTCACAATTAGAAACAAAAATAGCTTCTACATCCCCCATTCCAATGTTTCCAGAATCAAAAGCTTCGTTTACACATTCGTAAATGCGATCATGCGAATTTCTTTGATCAACATCAAACTTGGTCATGCCTGCTCCTTTTATGTAGATTCCCATAGATATCCCCATTATAATCAAAAATTCTCTTTTATTTTTGCCCCGAACCCCATAATTTTTGATTTTAGCTTATCTGTAACAGTAATCTTTTTTTTATCAGGATTTTCTAAAACACTTTTTAGCAGCATAATCTTTTCCAAGTCATCGACATCTTCAGGTATTTCTGCCAGAGGGATTATACCCCATTCTTTTACTTTTTGAAAAGCTTCTTTTCCATAAACCACTAATCGCTTTTTATCTGCAACCATGTCCTTGGTTATTTCGGATCCGATGACAAGATTAATTTCCTCTCCCAATAGACCTACCAACTTTGCCGTCATTTTCAAGGCAGAGTTGAATATGTAAGGATTAGCTTTACCATCAATAAGCTTGATTCTTGGGTGCGCACTTACACCCTTTTCAGCCGGTTTAAGATGAAGCTTTATAGCTTCTAATTCATCGCCAACAATCTCCATTAATTTTACATCGTTATTTCCAATGCCCAGAGAGGCAGCTTCTTTGATATATTCTGGAGTAGGCAAAAGCCCCATCTCAACAAATATGGTATCAAGAGCAACAGGATCCTTACTTACAAAAAGCAGATTCAAAAAAGCAGGTTCTCCTAATAGCGTGGGTCCTTGGCCTTGCAGACCTATTATAGCATCGCCTATTGTCAGGAAATTGGGCAGAGTTTTCAATAACCTTGGAAGTGTTTTCTCTATATCATCAGCAAACATCCTTTTTTGTGTTCCTTCATCCGCAACCCTTAGCATATTTTCAGCAGCACCAGAAATCCCTAGCTGAGAATTTGTCTTCATTACAGGAATATTGATTATTTTCCTGTCAAAAAAGTCCTTTGCAATCTTGAATATGAACCCATCAACTACTTTTTCAACATATTCGCATTTCCTTAGATCAACAAAATTAACATTATGCTTTTTGCAAACATCAAGTATGCCTGATTTTTTAGCAGATGCAAGAGTATCATTCCCTATCATTGCCTGTTCAGCAACTACCACATCTTTGACCCCGTTTTCTTTTAGATAAGGTAACAATGCGTCCAAGATTTTTGAATTTGTTGCAACTGCTTGATAGCCGTATGCAGGCTCTATAATGCTTGGTTTTATGATTACTTTGTCGTTTTCACCAATATCATAGAATTTTAGCAATTCCAAGGAGGACCTTAAGGATTCCCCTAAATCATATTTTACCTTTTTTATAATCACAGCATTTTCTGTTTTAGCTTTCTCAACAATATAATCCTCTCCGATATTATAATCTTTCATAGTTTTTTTTGGCATCTTGTTCCCGTATTCATCCTCAAGAAGGATTATATTGTAAGGTATTATTGGATGCATCAGGGAAGGGATATTCACTTTTGTTATTCCGATGACCTTTGCTTTTCTGCTTTTCTGCTTTGTTATAGGGCCTTTGCAGTAAATACATCTTTCAATAGGGTATAACCATACTTTATCGTCTCTTTCACAAATCCACCTTAGTATCATATCATCCACCTATATGTTTTAGTATATTCACAGTAACAGTACTTCCAACCCCCCCAACATTATGGGCAAGGCCAATTTTAGTCTTATTTAGTTGTCTTTTACCAGCTTGTCCTCTCATTTGTTTTACTATCTCATAAATCTGGGAAATTCCAGTAGCGCTAATAGGATGTCCTTTTGCCTTTAGGCCTCCAGAAGTGTTTACTGGCAAGGTTCCATTAATCTTTGTTGCTCCATTTTTTATTAATTTCTTGCCTTCACCCTTCTCTGCAAAACCAAGATCCTCATATGCCATTAGCTCAACCGGGGTAAAGGCGTCATGCAGCTCCACAAAGTCTACATCTTCGGGATTTATACCTGCTTGATTATAAGCAGATTTTACAGCAAGCCTTGTTCCTTCCCAAGTTGTCATATCTTTGGATTCAAATGCAGGCAGCCTGTCAGCATATAACGAGGAACCTATAATCTCTATATTGCTTTTTTCCTTGCTTATTATAGCCGCTGCAGCTCCATCCACTGAAATACTGCAGTCTAACAACCTTAACGGAGAAGCGACTATTGGAGATTTCTTTATCATGTCCATGGTTATTTTCTTCTTGTAGAACCTGGCTTTTGGATTGTGGAAAGCATTTTCATGATTCTTTAGCGAAACAAGCGCTAAGTCCTTTTGAGAAACATTGTATTTCATCATATATTGCTGCGCAATGAGAGCATTTTGCGCTGGAAAATTAAGGCCCTCCGTCTGCTCATATAATCTTTCAGAGGCCATCATTAAATCATCAGTTACAAATCTTGTTGGAGCTGGTGTGAGTTTTTCAACCCCTATAACCAAAATATTTTTTGCCCGGGAATTGACGGCATTCCAAACTGCTGCTCCGCCCCCGCTGCAGGCAGCAATAACCCTTATTATGGGTATATCCTGGTCTTGTAATATGCTGCTTAATACTCCTGGAAATAATCTTTGTCTTTCTCCGTCATTTGCAGAATCACCCTTTGAAATTATTATCTCATCTATATCTGATAGAGATATCTCTGCATCATCCAAAGCATCCATAATGGATTCATAACATAGCTCTTGGGTTGTTTTTGTATGGATTCCAAATTTTGTCATTCCCACGCCTTTTATGTACATTTTTTACACCTTAGAGTTTTCAATCTAATTACTTTTTCCCCTGTACCTTCCCCTGAATGATTCTTTATCAACTATCGCCAAAACCATCTTAACCTTTGAAACTAGTTTATCTTTTCTAAAGGCATGCCCGTTTACAAAGGCAATTTTTTTGAACATGAATAGCAGTTTTGCCTCAAACCTTAGTGTATGGCCTGGAAAGGTGGGCCTGAAAAATTTTGCACTTCTTATCTTATAGGCTAAAATGTCTTTCTGCTCATGGTCTTTTATGTTGTACCTGATGAGCAGGGTTGCGGCCTGGCCAATACCTTCTACAATCAAAGCACCAGGCATTATCGGGAAATCTTTAAAATGACCCTTCAGATAATCCTCCTCTCCCCTTACATTTTTTATGGCCACTATGTTTTTTTTATTCAGGCTTAAAACGCGGTCGAGCATTAAGAAAGGATCATCATAGGGTATTATGTTTTTAATACCTTCTACGCCTATTTCTCCATTATTGTCCTTAAATTTATCTATTGAATCCACGTTCAAACTAAGCCCAGTAGGTTTAAAAAAGTTTCGTTGATGTGGTAAGCTGACCATATTCTCTATAAGAGATATATTATCGGCTAAAATCCCCTATTAGATTAGTGGAGTGCCATTACCACGAAAACTATATAAACTATATTCTGCTATCATGTGGATATGGCCTGGAATTTTTTTCATGAAATAGGAAGAAAAATAATACACCTAATAATTTTAATAGTCCTTGTCATTTTTTTTGCAATAAAAAACCAGGCCGGACAGCAAGCAGCACTTCTTTTCTTAGTGATGCTATTGACCCTGTTCATTGTATTGGAGTATTTTCGACTAGACCTTAAGTTCAAGCTCCCGTTATTTCACAAGCTGATAAGGCCAAAAGAAGAATACAGGGTTTACGGCGTAATATTTTTTCTTTCATCAACAATAATAGCCCTTGCAGTCTTTGATACTGCAATTGCGCTTGCAGCCTTATTGATGACAACCTTTGGAGATATGTCGGCCGCTATTGCAGGAAAAAAATATGGAACAACAATGCTTTTTAGAAATAAAACGGTTATTGGGTTTGCAACAGAATTGATAACAAATCTCCTGGTTGCAATAATAATAAGCTTGTCTTTCTCGATCAATATTTACATACCAATAACCATGGCATTTGCAGCCACAATTACAGAAACTCTGGTAGATGAATTAGATGACAACCTAGCAGTTCCGTTGGTAAGCGGATTTATTGGACAAATCCTTGCATTAGCAATTTGATTTTGTTATTTAATCCTTCTAAAAATAAGGAATCAACACCATCCATACAGCAAAATCAGAAATAGTTATTTATAAAACTTAGGTCTTATTCATTCTCAACTCTTGGAGCAAGAATAAAGCTCAACATTACCTTATCTACAGTTTTATATTCGAGCTTTAATGGATAATCTTTGTTGAAATAAATATGCACTTCATCTGCTATCTTACTGCCAGTTATCATCTTTTTAAGATACTCAATACTATATTTTGCCTTTACTTTTTCTTCCCCATCTACTTTTATTTTTGCGTTGTCTCCTTCCTTAACCTCAATATTTGCCTGGCTTAGGTCTCCTTCAGCGTTTATAGTGAATTTCTTCGGCTCTGCTATAAAGGTAACAGATTCCGCAACCACATCAACATCCTCAACAGCCTCATTCAGAATATCAGAAGCAAGTTTTATAGTAACAGGAAATTTTAAATCTGGTATTTTTTGTTCTTTCTCGTCAAGCTCGATTATAGGTAGGTTAAATGTTCTTAAATTATTCCCCTTTAATTGCACCCTTAGCTTATTCTCAGGATCCAGCTCAAGAGTAAGCATATCATCTGGCTTTGCCCTCCTCATTATCTGCTTCAGGTTGCTTAAATTGATGGCTATCTCCACATCCTTCTTTACATCATATTCTGTAAAAGAACTGCTCAATAATTTAAAAATGACCATAGCGACATTTGCGGGATCCATGGCTACCAGCTCAATAGCCTCCTTATTAACCTTAAACCTGGCCTCATTGACTAAATCAGAGATTATAGCTATGCTTTCCTTTAGATATTTTGGTTCTGCAAGAGTAAGTCTCATAATATCCAACCCCCTATAACCTAGAAAATATTGCTCGATTTATATTTTTTGTGTTTTTATAAGCTGATTTTTTCTCCATCTCTTATCAAAAAAATATTCTTATCAATCTCATATCTCATCTCAATACATAGCTCTGCCAGGGCATCTTTCATCTCTTTAGTCCCGTGAGCAGGTATAATATTTTTTGGCTTTAGAATATTTATGAAATCCCTTAAATCTTCCTTGGCGGCATGTCCTGACTGATGTATATCCTTAAAAATCCTTACCCCGGTTTGTTTCAATTCATTTTCTAACGAATCCCTGTTTGCTATATTTGTAGGTGTGGGTATGGTTCTGCAGGAAAATACCACATTATCTTCAGGATATAGGTTAAATTTGAATTCTCTTTTAGCAATTTTGCACAAAACAGATCCTGGTTCTCCTTGATGCCCTGTAACGACCAGTAAATATTTTTTCCTCTCTTTATCGACATTTTTTAGCCTTCTTTCTATTTGCCTGCTGTACTTTACAATCTCAATATCTTTAGAAAAATTTATTATTCCCGCCTCTTCAGCAGCCCTTACATACTTTGCTAAGGATCTTCCTAAAAAAAGTATTTTTCTATTCAATTTTTTTCCAAATTCGACTATTGATTTAAGCCTTGCCATATGGGATGAAAACGTAGTTACAATGATTAAATTATCCTTGTTATCGGTGCCTAATAAGACATCCTTCAGCATCTCTTTTGCAACACTCTCTGAAGGCATTTTTCTTGCATCGCTTGCATAAGTTGACTCCACTATCAGAGCCATAACCCCTTCCTTGCCTATTTCTTCTAATCTTTTGAAATTGGGTTTTTTTCCCAAGGTAGGATGCAGGTCTAGCTTAAAGTCATTAGAATAAAGAATTATTCCGTATTTTGTATGAACCGCGACTAATGCAGTTTGAGGTACGGAATGTGTTATATGTATAAACTCGATTTTTATATTATCAGAAGTCTTGTAGTAAGAGTTCAAATTTAATGTTTTTATTTCATTTTTAAGTCTAATCTTATCATCCTTTAGGATTCTTCTTATTATTCCAGCAGTATAAGGGGCGCATATAATGGGGGCGTTAAACTTATCTGCGATATAAGGAACAGCGCCTACATGATCCAAATGAGCATGACTTATCACGATAGCCTTTGCCTTATTATTTATATTGTCTAAAACAGAAATGTCAGGAACGGCGCCAGCATCCATGAGCTTCTTTGCATCTATTTTCACCAAATCTTCATCTTCTGTAAGCTTGATGTAATTTTCTAAATGAATTCCTAAATCAATAATTACAACATCTCCATCAACATTAATAGCCGTGCAGTTCTTTCCAACCTCGTTGTAGCCTCCCACTGCATATATCTCTATCATTTATTAATAAGAGGATAGATTGTTTAAAAATGTTATTAATAAAAATATAAAAATTAATGCGGGGAGCAGGTCTTTCAAGCCATAAATTTATTTGAAATTTAACGGCGTTCGAACCTGCGTAGGCACTAAGCCAACAGATGGCCCACGAGTATTTCATCGGCCTTAGCCTCATCACTCAAACGACTTGAGTATAGACTCATTTAGTACCTAAAATACCAAACGAACTGTCCCGTTTGGCCACTCCGGCATCCCCGCAATGATGTAGTTAAGAATTAACAATCAATTTAAATATATTGCTAAACAAAATAGCACTATATACTTTCAGAATCATAAATAACTACTAAAAATTATAATTTTAACTTAAACCTTGCAATTTGTTTTCTATTTCACTCAGATCAGATTCAAGCTTCTGCAGCTCAGTAACAGGCTTTCTCTTGGCTATTTCCTCAGGAGTCTTCTTTCCCTTAGTAATTACTTTTTTCCTTCTGGATTTACGCTTACCCACAGCCCTTATTTTTACTCCAGGCAAAGATTTTTTTAAATCAGGAATAATCTTGCTTACCTCACTAATAGCCTTTTCTAATCTATTTATGCTCTCAATCTTTTTCTTCCTAATCTCTTTGAAATTTTCAAATCTCTGCAGATTTTTAACTATCTCTTTTATGGATTCTAAAACATCCCTTCTGATCTCGTCAGATTCGCGCACCTCAACAAAAAAGATATTTTCGCTTTTTTCCATTTTTTAGATATTAATAAGTGCTTTCGGGCTCAAATAAGGTCCTGTCAATATTCTCAATCTTTCTTTCCATTTCATCTAATGTAGAGCTCCATAAATCAAGCTCTACATCCTCATCATTTTTTAGCTCGTTGATATCTGCTAAGGTTCTTTTTGCCTCCCCTAGCCTGTCTTTTATAAGATCCAAGACATCCAACACATCTTTGTAACTCTCTATTTTAATAAAAACCGGAGCTTCTCCCATATTCATCACCTTTTAAACAATGTTTTATCAATGAAGATAAGCTTTTTTTGCAAATCCATCATAACCTTATGCCACTTCTCAAACACCTTGTCCCTATTTGTATCTATTTCATCCAATTTAACAATTGATTGGCTTGCCGTCTTTAAATCATTTTTCATAATTCTTGCATTATTTAGAATATTTTTATACTTATCAGCCCTTATATAAACCGGGCCTACTGCTGTTTTATGCCTTAACACAGATATTTCTTCTCTAACAGCAGCCCTTTCAAGCCTCTCATAAGGCCTTATTTCCGGCTTAGGCCTCGGAGGAAATTTTGGCGCAAAAATTCTAGGTTTTTGCGCCACAGGTTTTTGAGCAGGAAAAATTGGCTGAGGTTTTTGCATACTGGGAATAACCTCAGGCGGTTCTGGAAATTCAGCTTTTGGAACTATGGGCTCTTCTTTTTTTGGACTTGGAAGTGAAGGGAGCTCTAATCCCGGAATTGGTTTTTCTTCAGGAAGCTCTAATTCCTGAAGTTCTTCTTTTGGAAGTCCTATATCAGATAATGGTTTTTCTCCCATCTCTGGAGCAAGTTTCTCAGGTAACTCTGGCAGTTCCTTTAACTCCTTTTCTCCAAGACCTGGTGGAGGTGGTGGAACATCCAAATCCTCCATCCTTTCCAAACCCAAATCTGGATCCTTCTTCTTATCCCTTTTTAAGAACTTTAAAAAGCCCAAAAACAACACCCTAAACCGGAATTAATACTGTTCTTATTAAACTTTTATTATCATTATAAAATAGTAATGTGACAAATATTTATATACTTATTTTAGAACTTATATGGGAAAATGAAGTTTTTTCCCTCCATTTTATCTTATATGATGATTTTTATCTTTTTAATACAAATTTCTAATGGAATTATAATAAATGAGATCATGGCAGATACTATTGCAGATGAAACATTGAATGAATGGATTGAGCTGTATAATGACGAAAGCGCAAGCATTGATATAAATGGTTGGATAATCGGAGATAATAAAGATAATGATACAATTGAAGGAGGATTATACAATAAAGAAGGAACTTTAATTGGCCCTTTAAGTTTCGCAATAATAACTGATGAATCTACAAGAGTTTATAATAATTTTAATGTAAGTTCTGATGCTATAAGGCTGTATGTTGATGATGCGGCTATTGGAAATGGTCTGAGCAATAATGGTGAAACAATCTATCTATATGATGGTAATGGAAATCTCATTGACAAAAAGACTTATAATGAAACAACAGAGGATTTAAGCTGGGCATATATAAATAATAGCCTACATAAATCAAATCCTACTCCTGGTTTTATGAATGATGAAAGCATAATAACAGAACAAGGATGTGATTATGCAGTTGATTTTATCATTGCAAAAACAATTTTCGACAATTCTTCTGATTTTTCTTTCAAAATAAAGGCATCAAAGATAGGTGGTTCATCAACAAATTTTACATCAAGAGCTAAAATAGAGGGCCTTAATGGCAAGTTAATAAAAGAATATAGGCCATTTACTAATCAACCAATTACTAAACAAAGAACCTCGGCAACATATACTCCCAATCTAGAAGAGGGCCAATCTTATTTCATGGATTCTAACATAACTGTACAATGCAACGATACTAATGCGAAAAATGATTTTGATACAAGGATCATAGCAATAAAAGGAAAGCCATTGCAAGAAAATTCTTCTATTAACATTAAACAAATTTTAGATTTGGGAAAAGATAAACAAGCAAAATTTGGACAGACAATAAGAATAGAATTAGATGCCTATAAAGGCAATACGAACAAAAAGATTGTTGCAGTGTGGATAGAGGATGATAAAGGCAAAAAGATAAGCAAGCAATCAAAAATCAAGCTGCATTTGAAATATACAGATTATTCTTTAGCCTTGCCACTGCAAATAGATCTCAATTGCAATGGAGAATTTGAAAATGGTGATTATATAATAAAAGCTGAAGGCTTGGACTCGGAAGATGAAGAGAAGGTTGAGATAGAACATATTGCCGATTCAATGTGTGAAACCAAGGTAACCAAATCCAAACCTGCCCCCTCCAAGCCAGCCTCTTCAAAGAAATTTAATTTTGAGATGCAGGATTTTGATAATAATGTGGAGGTTGGGGAGGAATTTATCACCAAGATAATGCTGAATAACAACAATGACATAGACATGCCAATAAAATTATGGAGCTATGTCTACCGAGGACCAAAATCCTAC
>CEPX01003670.1_pt1 | contig 21343 bp, 15 predicted proteins | sample 361361 | NCBI WGS metagenome assembly CEPX01 (sample SAMEA2619974, study PRJEB7988) | marine metagenome | biome: marine biome (ENVO:00000447); feature: mesopelagic zone (ENVO:00000213) & marine oxygen minimum zone (ENVO:01000065); material: "saline water (ENVO:00002010), including plankton...
TCTTCCTGGCACGCTGGTGCGGACTCGTGGAATAGCGTCTACTTGGGTGGGATAAGACAGAAACAGACAAACTGAATAACAGTTGAACATGTCGCCACAGATGGAACTGTCCTGGATATCGGTTATTCCCCCGCTGCTGGCAGTAGTGCTGGCATTCATTACGCGGGATGCGGTCATCAGTCTCTTGATTGCCTGTCTGGCGGGAGTGCTCCTCATGGGGGAAGGGATTGCCGGTTTCCCGTCATTTCTGGTTCGCGCTCTGGGCAATGAAGATTTCATGTGGATTTGTGCCGTTGAGCTGTGTATCGGCGTGCTGGTGGCCTTTCTTCAGCGTTCCGGTGCCGTGAAAATGTTTACACAGCAGGCCGGCTCGTGGGTAAAGAATCGTCGTCAGGTCAACATGCTCGGCTGGGGATTGGGACTGACCATCTTTTTCAGCGACTATTTTACGCCCCTTTTTGTGGGGCCAGTCATGCGCAACATCACAGACAAGTACCGTATCTCCCGTGAAAAGCTCGCTTATATCTGTGATTCCACCGCTGCGCCTCTGCTGTCGCTGATACCTATTACCAGCTGGGCTGTCTATGTGGGCGGCCTCACAATAGGACATGCAGGAATAGAAGACAAGGATGCTGCCATAAAACTTTTCATAGAGAGTATCCCGTATAATTTCTACGGTTTTCTGGCGGTGGTGCTAGTGGCCCTGCTGGGAATGGGCATAATTCCTGAGTTCGGTCCCATGAAAAAGGCCGAGCGGCGAGCAGAAGAGACAGGTAAAGTCCTCAGGGACGGCGCTGTCCCCATGATGGGGAAGGAGTTGACAACACTGGAACCGTCTGATTCTCACAGAACAAGCATCATTCTCAACTTTATTCTTCCCATTGGAATTGTCATTGGCACCAATGTGATTACGTTTACAGTTAAGGGATCTGCGGATGTTCTCGAAAGTTACATGCTTGCCGTGACAGTGCTCGGCATTACCCTCTGGCTGCAGAGAGTTGACAGACTTAGAGGAATCATGGAGGCGGTCTTGGCCGGCGTGAAAGGCGTCATGCCTGCGGTGTTGATTCTCGCACTGGCGTATGGTATCAATGCACTGAGCAGGGAGATGGGGACAGCCCAGTATGTTGTGAGCGTCACAGAGGCGTGGCTCTCTCCGGCGCTGCTGCCCGTCATGACCTTCTTTATCAGTGGTTTTATCAGCTTTGCCACAGGAACGTCGTGGGGGACATATGCCATCATGGTGCCCATCTCAGTGCCGCTGGCGTATCAGTTCAACGGCGAGGCGTGGGGGCCGCTTGTTTTCAGTACATTTGCCGCCGTCAGCGGGGGCGGCGTCTTTGGCGATCACTGTTCACCCCTGTCTGACACGACGGTTCTCTCTTCTCTAGGATGCGCCTGTGATCATATCGATCACGTAAAGACACAGCTGCCGTATACATTGCTGGCGGCTGGGATTGCCGCTATACTTTACCTGATTATCGGTTTCGGATTGTAAGTAAATGGAGTCGCTATGAGAATGTTAGTATTAGGCTGCGGTATGCAGGGGAAGGCCGTTCTTCACGATCTGGCACGTAGCAATGATGTGGAAAAAGTAGTTGTTGCAGATTGTTTGGAGCCGGAGTTGGATAGCAATCTGTTCCCTGATAAGAGCAAGTTAGAGACAGTAGTGGCCGATCTCGCGCAGAGAGAGCAACTCGCCGAACTCATGGAAGCGGGATTCGATGTGGTGATAGACATGCTTCCGCCGCAGTTCGCCAAGCCTGTGGCCGAGGTTACCATCGAGAGCGGAATTCACTTCATTAACACCAATTACGGCAAATCTGTAAGCGGTCTTCATGCTCTGGCAGAGGCGCACGGTGTCATCCTGTTGCCGGAGTGCGGCTTGGATCCAGGGATTGATCTGGTTCTCTGCGGAGAGGCCGTGCGACGGTTTGATGAAGTCAACGAGATGAAGAGCTATGGCGGTGGTATTCCTGAGAAGGCCGCTGCCACTAATCCGCTACAGTACAAGATTACATGGCGTTTCGAAGGAGTGCTGGACTCTTATGCAAGAGAAGCAAAGCTACTTCGAGAAGGGGATACAGTTATTATCGCACCGGAGCGGATCTTCGATAAAGAATCGATTCACACCGTGGAGATTCCTGATGTGGGAGAGCTTGAAGCCATTCCTAACGGGGATGCCGTGCAGTTTGCCGATACCCTTGGTATTGAGGAGACAGTCCTTTCTATGGGACGCTATAGCTTACGCTGGCCGGGGCACAGCAGTCTGTGGAAGAAACTGAGCGGCTTAGGCTTTCTGGACGATAAGCCGATTTCGTGGCTGGCCGAGCCTCTCTCTCCACGCCAGTTTCTGCGGCAGATGTTGGAACCCCAGCTTCAGCTTAGACCTGACGAACGGGACATGACCATCCTGCGTGTGGACACGTCCGGTGCTCTGGGAGGAGAGCAGAGACGTCTCTTACAGCATGTCGTAGATCAGCGAGATCTGCAGACGGGGTTTACGGCTATGAGCAGAACGGTGGGATATACAGCCAGCATTGTGGCGCAAATGATCTGTCGCTCCGAGATTACCGGCTGCGGTCTGCTCACCCCCGTGTGCCACATACCTTATGATCGTTTCGCAGACGAGCTCAAGATGAGAGGCATTGTCGTCTCTACCGAGTGGATCGAGTTAGATTGACACTATTTGCACCAAAAAGATTAAGAGCACAACATATCATAAGAATTGTTATAACTTATTGAGCATAATGGGAATACGCGTCTTCGGTTCAAAAACATTTTTGTGACGTGGATCAAATTTTTCTTGATATTTCATTCAAATAGTCCCATTTTCCTCGAAATTGATGGTGCTGAATATTTGCTTAAGGAGGGTGATTCTGAGCAGTTTCGATGTTTTTCAGCGTACGAGTTTATCCGAATTGTTGAACTAAACTGAAGGAGAAGTGGAATGAAGTTCCTTAGAGCTATCCTTGTATTTGTTTGTGTCATGACGCTTGCGTTTGCCGGCCAGACCGGAAAGATTGCGGGTCGTGTAACCGATTCACAATCCGGCGAAGCGCTTATCGGCTGTAATGTTATCGTTCAAGGGACATCTGCCGGTGCTTCCACCGATGAGAACGGGGAATACTTTATCATTAACCTGCCACCGGGTTCATATGATCTCAAGTTCTCCATGATCGGTTATGCCGAGTTTACGGCTACGGGTGTTACGGTAAACATTGATGTAACGACACCGATTAATGCCGGGCTCACAAGCCAAGCTCTCGAGATGGCTGGCGTGACCGTGACGGCCCAAAAACCTGCTATTGAACAGACCTTAACATCTTCTAAGCAAGTGGTGAGTGCTGATGTTTTTGTGAATCAAGGTATTTCTGATGTTCAGGATGCAGTGTCAACTTTGCCGGGCGTTGCCACTGTAGGTGAAGGCGAACTTCACCTTCGAGGTGGTCGCGCAGGTGAAGAGACGTACCTTGTTGATGGTGCGAGTACCAATAATGCTCTTTTCAGTGGGAATGCCATCCCCTTGAACCCCAGTTCCATACAGGAAATGGAGCTGGTTACCGGGACTTTTAACGCAGAATACGGCCAAGCTATGTCAGGAGTTTTCAACGTAGTGTTGAAGGAACCCACTGAAGGATTCCACGCTGATATCGCCTATCGAACGAGTACCGGTGGGTTAGATCATTTTCTGCCTGATGGTAATGCTGGTTATTATGCGGAGTTTGATGAGTTGGCTAATTCTGATAAGACGAACATTGGCACAGTTAGCGCAACAGAATTCGGCGATGATCCATTTACACTTTTAGACTTTGGGGCTTCCTATGGTGCTGGGCCCTTGGGTCTTATGCTGTCTGTCAGAAACTATAATGATCCGGGGCGTCTCCCCGGCTTAGATGATGCATACACTAATTTGACCAGTAAATTGGTGTATCAGGTCGGTACAAACTTGAAAGTAAGCGCCGAGCTAATGACGCTGAGCCGTGAGAAAGCTTATGATCCAATGTATGATCCTATGAAAGTGGATGGGGATGCCGGGAAACTATTGATGTTCAACTGGAAATACGCCATGGGACAATATCCTCGCACTGAGGAAAATAATCTTCAATTCGGAGTAAACGTCAATTATGCTCTATCTGCCAGTTCTTATATCAATATTCATGTTGATCAGTTGACTAGAAAGCAAGAAGATGGAGCTAAAGATAATAGCGGTAATTTCGTCGACTTTGTAGATAATCCTAATGTGACGGACAATACTACCTACTCGGTAAAGCCTAATCACACAGCTACATGGGCCGTCATCACCAGTGTTGACGAGACGTTTTCGACAGTGTTTGATCCTGATGATCCAAATGCAGATGCGGATGGATTTGTTCATACATCTACAGGATTTGACACGTCTTATGGAAATGCCTGGTATGACAGCGAAAATGTGTACGGACACTATTTTAACCTTCAAGAATCATCTACAAACTTAAATGCTTCTTGGGTTAATCAAATTAATACACGACACCAGCTTAAAGTAGGTTTCAACGGTTCATTCTATAATGTACGCAGGGACGGAGTGGATGTTTGGTATGGTAGAACGGTTGGTGTAGAGGAGGATGCGACATTAATTCAGAATCAGGATATCCCGGATGTAAAACCGTCCGATATAGGTTTTTATGCACAGGACAGAATGGAGTTCAGCGACATGGTGGTAAATGTAGGTTTCAGACTTGATACATTTAACCCCAATGTGAGTGACGGTAAGTTTGAAGGGCCGGAAGCTTTTGATATGTCAAAGCGCGAGGCTGCAACTACTAAAACGACTTTTAGCCCGAGGATTGGTGTTTCCCATCCTGTGGGTGACAATCTTGCTTTTCGCTATGCCTATGGTACTTTTGTCCAGCGGCCAACCTTTTATGATTTGTATGAAAACTATCTAATCCAGGGTGATGGTGGGACAGAGTCCGGGTATTTCGTCTATATCGGCAATCCCGACTTGGATCCTCAGGAAACAACTATCTATGAAATGGGAATGCAATACGCTCCCATTCCTGGATTTAAGCTTGATCTAACGGGTTTTTATAAAGATATATCGAACCTGACGGCGGCGCAGGAATTCACTATTGGTGGCCACACAGATCCCAATGCCGGGACTTATAATCCGCTTAATCCCCACTTGGGAGGTGGTCAACCATTTACTTATACAGGAGCACATTATATTGGTAAGACCTCAAAACATTTTGGTAGTGTGAAAGGTTTTGAAACTTCACTAAGTAAATCATCTGGGGCTCTTACTGGGAGAGCGTCATACACGTTTTCAGTTGCTAAGGGCACTTCCTCCGATCGTGTAAATCAGGGTTCTGGAAGTTTCAGTGAAACACGTGGTGGGTGGGGTTCCAATATCATGTATATGAATACTCTCTCTTTCAGCCGTCCTCATATTGTTAACGGCTATGTCGACTATCGTATGAATATGGGTGGCTTAAACTTGGGAACAAATCTGTCGTTTAATTATCAGAGTGGTCTGCCCTATTCAACCTATGCGGCTGCGCAGTTTGCATTTAATAAAAGAGCACCGGCCACACTGGATGTGACGCTCAAAGTAGATGCCAAGCTAGCTGTGGGGCCTGTCAGCCCAACTGTTTTTGTTCAGGTAGATAATTTGCTTAATCGTGAAAATGTTGTAGCCATCGCTGATCCATCATCTTATTTTGATGAAAATGAAAGTAACTATCAGAACGCTGCCGGTCCGCGAAACAATCTGGCTGCTTACGGAGCACCTATGATCATACACTTAGGATTTTCCATCGGGCTATAGGAAAACAAGACATCTAAAGGAGACTTAATCAATGGTAAGAAGCACAGCGAAGAATATCATAGCACTAACGCTTTTGTCCTTCATTTTGTTTGGGGATTCGTGGCTTGTTGCACAATCAAACCGTATTTACAAGGATCAAAACAGGGTACGGTCAGCACTAGCTCGATCCAGCGCAACAGCAACTGCGAGCGCTACTCAAACATTTGTTTACCATACGAACGGACAGCTCTGGATGGGATGGGATTCCTACGGAAACACGGGTGATCAAAGCTGCGGTGCTTCTGTACCCGGTTGGGTATACCCAGGAGGATACTACGGTTCACCCAGTGCCTTGAATTACAACTGTCGTGCAGGTTATTGGATTGTAGCGAAAGTGGGAGCAAGTTATGTTGAAGGTTCAAGCGGTGATTATGTTCTAAGTCTGGGTACTCAGGCCGGAACAACGTCACAAGGATGGGAAAACTCTGGTAGTACCTACTCGCAAGAACCTTGGTTGAGTACTACAAAGTGGTCTTTTCCTGATGATGATGGTTTGGCTCTGGATCAGGGTTGTGTAGAAATCACTGCTGATCGGCGATCTTGGTCATATCCTGGAACCAGTAATGAGTATTATCGCATTGGTGAATACGATTTTAACGATTTCGTCATTGAGGAGATCACAATAACAAATAACTGTGGCACGGATATTGACTATCTAACCCTTGCAGCCAAGGCTGATCATGACTGTGGCTGGAATACAGAAAGTTTTACAATTAACTTCTGGGCTGATGACATTGTGGACTATGACGCGGTTACCATGACAACCATGGAGCTTGATGGTGACAATCAGTCCACAGGGGGCAATGATTTTGGTGTTGATGATCCAGACCGCGCTTACCGCGGCGTTCGCGTTGGTCAAACTTATATTGAAACGCCCGCACCTGTTGATCCTCATACTGGTGAAACCCAGACATGGGCATCAGACTCAGCAAATTTTATATCCCATTACTGGTGGACTGGCGACGAAGATCCACAAACACCCAAATCAAGATATGATATTGCGACAGCAGTATTTAGTAGTGGTGGGGATCGCCGTGGCGTAAACCCACCTCCCATGGATATGCGCTATTCTCAAGGTTATGGTCCATGGCCTGTGGCTGCAGGAGAATCGGTTACTATAGTGGATGCTGTGCTGGCGGGCGCTGGCTTAGTTAACGCTCAACAGGCAGCGAAGAATGCTAAGCAGGCGTATGCATGGGACTACAATTTACCAAAACCTCCTCCCGCCCCAAGTATGGATGCAGCTAACTTTGTGGTCAAAGAAGATAAAACAATTGATATTTTCTGGACATACACTGCGGCCCAGAAAGGGGCTGTGGACCCGGATAAAGGGGTGGCAGATTTTGCCGGATTCAGAGTGTATCGTTCTGCGCCAGCTCCACAGGCATCGATGGCGGATCATTTGGACTCTGATATGATAGACTCGGATTTAGGAGGTAGCGTTGATTTTCCAGGTGCACCTTTTGGTCCTCGCGAGATGGGACCCTGGAAACTCCTTAAGGATGGCACGGCAGATGATTTTTCTGATGGAGGTGATGTCTACACATATAATGACGCTGATGTTACATACGGCATGACATACTGGTATTATGTTGCCGCCTATGATGAGGCTGGGTCAGATCTTGTACATGGTGATGTGCCTTCTCTCGAAAGCTATTCAACCATGAATTATGGTGGGAATTCAGGCTGGGGAACTGAGTCAACGACCCCACCTTCTTTTCAATTTTGGGGCCCCTTTGAAGAAGCTTCTACCAAATCAGCTGAGACAGTGTTTGTCGCTCCAAATCCATGGAAGACTGAAGTGAGTGAGACATTTTTTGGTGCAGCAGGTGCATTAGGTTATTTCGTCAGATTCATCAATACTGATAATCAGGAAATAAATGTTTATGATGCGTCAGGAAATCTGGTCTGGCATAGCACAGAAGCAACAGGTACCTCTTATAGTTGGAATCTGATCTCTGATTCTGGAGTACAGGTTGCAACAGGTGTTTACTTCTGGTCTGTTGGTGACCAGACAGGAAAACTGGCGATCATTCGCTAGAAATAAGGAGATAAATTAACATGAATAAACAAAAATTAGTCTTTGGCATTGTCTTCTTACTGCTAAGCAATTCATATTCTCAGGATGAAAAAGATGTTGGAAGTAGTAAGAGGGGATCTGTAGGCTTCAAGTTTCTGAATATTGCTGTTGATGCAAGGGACGCCTCTCTGGGCGGTAATGCATCAATGACTGGTAATGCTTCAGCGGCATTTGTTAATCCAGCGGGCTTGGCGAGCATCAGTGGTATCAGTGTATCGGCTGGCAGCTTCGGTTGGCTTGCTGAAAGTCAGGCAATGCATGCAGCCTTCGCTATGCCCCTCATGGGAGGGACGGTCGGTGCGTTTTATTACTCTCTTGATTACGGTAGTTTCAACAGAGTTGGCTGGACTCTAAGTTCTGATGGTTCATCTGCTTTTGATGCAGGATCAGAAACATTTGGTGCTGATGATAATGTTGTCGGTGTTTCTTACGGTCGGGGTCTTTCTGACAAATTTTCAATTGGTGGGTCAGTAAAAATGGTGTCCGAGAATATTGATGATTACTCTGTATCAGCTATGGGTTTTGATCTCGGATTTCAATTCGCCACTGGTTATAAGAACATTCAGATGGGAGCATCAATTTCTAATTTTGGTGCTGATGCTCAAGATGCAGATGAGGAGTATGGAGCCTTCTCGTTACCCACGAATTTTGACTTCGGACTTGCAGGTCAGGTCTGGGGGGATGAATCGATGGGACTTGTGGGCGTCCTTAATATGGTTAAGTTCGCTGATTTGGCTTCCCAGTTTGCTTTAGGTGGTGAATTCGCCATTGCAGGTATGGCAAAGTTAAGGGGGAGTTATAATCTAGACTCTGATCACACAGCACCACTATCCTTTGGCGCTGGCGTCAATGTTGCGGGAATCGCCTTGGATCTGAGTTATACCATTATGGATAACTTTGATCCTATCATGAGAATATCGATTGGGTACTCCATGTAGATTTGCGTCGGCTAGCTGAGCGAATCTTAAAAGCCGTTCCCGTAGGAGCGGCTTTTTTTGTATATTTCTCTGTTATGAGAGTCCAACCAGTTGTTTGTAGTATTCTAATCTTACTTGCTGTCCTGCCGGGACAGAGGATCTCCTTTAAGGATGTTGCCGTCGAACGAGATCTCGATTTCATCCATGACCATGGCGGCAGTGGTGAAAAGTTCTATCCGGAGACCATGGGCTCAGGGTGCGCCCTTTTCGATTATGATAACGACGGTGATCTCGATATCTATTTTCTTCAAGGAGCTCCTCTGCCGGGGTGGAACAAAGATACCCCCCTCTATAATAAATTGTACCGAAATGACGGTGACAGTTTGATCGATGTCACAGCGGAGTCAGGCTTGGGGGACAAGTCGTACGGAATAGGGTGTGCCACGGCTGATTATGATAACGACGGTGACACTGATCTGTATGTGACAAACTTCGGCTCCGATATCCTCTTCCGCAATAACGGCGACGGCACCTTCGCTGATGTGACCCGTACGGCGCGGATAGACAATCCGTTGTGGAGTGCCAGCGCCGCCTTTTTCGATGCAGACAGTGATGGCTGGCTCGACCTCTATGTGGTCAATTACGTAGAATTCTCGCTGGACAACAATCCATGGTGTGGAGAACGGGTGAGCGGGAAGCGGGCGTACTGTGATCCAGACGTCTTCGAAGGCATTCCCGATCTGTTCTATCACAATAACGGTGATGGAACCTTTTCGGATATGAGTAATGTTGCCGGCATCGCGGCTGAGCGGGGCAAGGGGCTGGGTGTCGTGCCGACGGACTACGACAACGACGGCGATATGGATATTTATGTGGCGAACGATAAGGTGATGAATTTTATGTTCATCAACGATGGCACGGGCACATTCACCGAAGATGCTCTCTTCTCGGGCGTTGGCTTTAATGAGAACGGTCAAGCGGAGGCCGGCATGGGGGTGGACTGGGGAGATTACAACCGGGACGGCTGGCTCGATCTGTTTGTCACCAACTTCAGCGGTGAGTCCAACACACTCTATATGAATGAGAAGAACGGCTTTTTCACCGACGTCACCTTCAGCGCCGGCTTAGGTCAGGCAAGTCTCGACCTGTTGGGATTTGGAACCAGGTTTGTCGATCTGGACTTGGACGGCTGGCTCGACATCTTCGTGGCGAACGGCCATGTGATAGATAATATTTCGGACTTTAACCGTGACTACACCCACGCCCAGCCGAAGAAGGTGTTCATGAACGATGGCGACGGTACTTTCAACGATATGACCGACTCTCTTGGCGGCGACCTCCTAGTCCCCTCGGTCGGCCGGGGGACAGCTTTCGGCGACATCGACAACGACGGGGATCCGGACGTAATCATTTCCAACAACAACGGTGCCGCCAATCTGCTCATCAATGAAGGTACTCCGAAGAACAACTGGATTGGTCTCCATCTGGAGGGGCGAACCTTCAACCGCGACGCCATCGGGACTAGGGTGAGGGTGAAGAGTGCCTCCGGGAATCAGATCGCCACAGTGAATCCCGCTGCCAGCTATTTAGCCTCCAACGATAAACGGATTATCTTCGGGCTTGGTGAGGATACTGTCGTTAATGAGATTACAGTCCAGTGGCCCGGTGGTGGTGCTGATCGTTTCGAAAAGATTGAGCCGAACCGATACTACCATATTATGCCGGGGGGGGAGATATGGACGATCGACTATCAAAAGTGATCAGGACGGCCGTCGTTCTCATGGGATTTTTGGCGGGGCAAAATGTCACGCTGGAAGAGGGATACCGTCTCCTGGAAAAGGGACAACTGAATCGTGCAGCAGCGGTCTTTGAAAAGGTTACCCAAGCGGAACCTCAGAATGCTGCCGCTTGGGCTGGGCTGGCAAGCGCTCACGACAGGACTGCAAATTCATTGACTGCCGCAGATGCGTACAACCGAAGCCTCAGTATCGATCCAGATCAGCCAGAAACATGGCTTTCGCTTGGTAATCTCTATTATCACGGTGAAAACTTGGTGGGCGCCAGAAGAGCATACGAAGGTGCCATTCGTTATGATCCCGGCAGTCCCAAAGCGCACAACAATCTCGGCAGCGTACTCAAACAGATAGGGATGCTGGAAGAGGCGCTCGGTCATTTCACGCAAGCGGCACAGATAGACAGTCATTATGCACTGGCGTACCGGAATGCGGGGGATGCCGCCTTGAGTCTTGGAAGGTACGCAGATGCGGTAGAGTGGTTGACGAGAGCGACAGAAATTGATCCTGAAAGCCTTTTCGGCTGGTACTGGCTGGGGCGGGCACATCTGAAGATGGGCAGATCTGATGAGGCGATCCCATACTTTCTGAGGGTAATTGCACAGCGGCCCGACCTTCCGCAAGTACACCACGATCTCGGTCACGCCTATTTTATTCAGCGCAATTACAGCCGGGCACTGGAGCATGTTAAGGTCGCCTTGCGGCAGAGTCCGTCTGTTGCACAGTTCTACATTACACTGAGCCGTATCTACTTAAACCTGAGAAGAGAAAATGATGCTGCAGCAATCCTTGAAGAGGGGCTGATTCAGGCACCTCAGAACGCCGCCCGCATCTATATAGAGATGGGTGACATTTATAAAGACGGCAGTCGCTACGAAGAGGCGCTGAGCAACTACACCAAGGCGGTACTTATGGAGCCTGAATTATGGATTGCCCACTATAAGAAAGGTGTCGCACTCCATTCTCTTACCAGAATTGATGAGGCTGAAGAATCTTTACAGAGGGCGTATGAACTCAACAGCGAGGCGGCCCCTACGCTGCACTTCCTCGGCATGGTATCTCTGGCGCAGAACAATCCAGACGAGGCGGAGAACACCATGCGGAAAGCAGTGGCACTAGATTCCATGAAAGCTGAAATGTGGTTCCACCTTGGGCAGTCGCAGATGAGACAGCAGAAGTGGATGGACGCGAGGGAGAGCTTGAACCGCGCCCACTCCATCGATTCCAGGATTTCGGAAGTGCTCTACAATCTGTCTGAAGTTAACAAGCGTCTCGGTGACCGCGAGGCGGCGAAGATATACGCCCTACTCTTCAAAGAAATTGCAGATTTTGAAGAGGAACGGGACAGCTTAGAGAAGCGCTTGGCGGGCAATCCCATGGATACCGAAATGCGCCGGCAACTTGCGGCGCTTCATGAACGTCACGGCAATCTTGTCCACGCCGCCGAATATCTGCGGCAGGCAGCGTATCTGGGAGACGAGGAAGCGGCATCGGAGTTGAACCGGCTGGCTGAAAAGATAGAGCGGCCTGACTCGAATTAGTAGATGGTCAGGCGACAAAAACATTGACTAATGCGAAGAACGGCTATGGATTCGGATCAGCCCGATGGATGGCTGCTGACTCTCTGGGTGACAATGTGGCCATAAGCTGCTTTGATGTTCCCCGGGCAGACCTTAAACTCGCCTTCCTTTGCAGGAGTCGGCAGGTCACAATTATAGCACTGATATACTAAACGGCAAAAAAGAAGAGCTATAGAATGAAACCGGCAGTCATTTTTGGGTTTATATCCGTTACGCTGGCGCTGGTATGCTACAGTATCGCCGTTGTGAAAGAACAGAAGAGCCGGCTAATCAACGGGTTCGTCCTCCTATTCCTTACTGTTGGATTTGTGGCGGAAGCGGGGGGTATTATCGGCATGACGGTTGCCGCCACCAAGTCGCTGTTTACTGTCCACGGCATCATGGGCTATTCAGCACTTGTGGGTATGATCTTTCTGGTTGTTGCAGCTTGGAAATCTTATCTTGGTGAAAACCGCGGGGCGGTGGTGATGCCATGGCTGCATCGGTACATCAAATACCTTTTTATCTATTGGGTGATCACCTATATCACAGGGGTGGTGGTCGGTTTGAGCTTGCGCTAATCTTGGTTGAATGCGCGGCCGTCAGTATTTGAGGTCTTCGCGTACCGGACTGAAAACATCCAGCACTTCAGCTGAAACAGCGCCGGTTCTGGCGCCATGCTCCACACCACTGGGAATGAGGTAGCTGTCATCCTCCTTGAGCGATCTCACTTCACCGTTGATATCGAACACTATTTCTCCCTTTAATACAATACCGCACTGTTCCTGAGGGTGGCTGTGGAGCGGTACCTCAGAACCGGGAGCAAGCAATACATGGGCCATCAGCATCCTGTCTCCCCAGAACGTCTTGGCGCTCACGCCCGGAGCGAGTTCCTTCCGTTCCCGCGCTTCTTTATCACAGTAATTCATTAGTCTCTCCTAAAAGGTGAAGTTAGATCGGATGGACAGCACGAGCGCATCCGAGAGCGCGTTAGAACTCCCCGGATGGCGGATCCACTGCATATTCGGTTGCAGTACCAACCACGGTTTGGCTGAAAACTGACAGGTAACTTCGAGAACCATCTCGTAATCGGAAAGCGGCAGCTTATCGGCTTGCTCTTCCGCTTGGTGAATATGTTCACTTATTTTTGCAAAAGTGATTCCCGCACCAATGACATCGCCTTTCACTCTCACAAACGGATCGAGAAAGTTGAACCCGCCGTCTATGGCCAATTCATACCGATTACGATCTTGTGGAGACAGTCCGCCGCGGAGGAAGATCCCCAATTCTTGACCTTCGCGGTCACCTCTCCAGACTGATCGTTCCATAGCCAGGAAAAGACCGTAGTTTCCGTAACGTGGAGTACCTGTCAGGTTATCAGTGAATTGTGCCGAATGAGCCCATCCCCCCAGTTTCAGTATCGAATTATTGCGCGCATCTTGACTGTTCGTTCGTCCAAACTCGAGTATGGAGAAATATCCTTGTTGGGAAGAGATTTGCCAATGTATCCCGTGAGCACTGGTGCGGCCGTCACCGGTTGGATCGTCGAATGAATCGCCATCGTAGACAGCTCCTTGAAGGTACCACGATTTGGAGGGTTGCAGGCGCAACCGGATTCCCGGAGCTGTAACAAAGAATGCGGGGCCGGTATTTACCGTGTTGGCTGAAATGAAAGTAGGCCAGCCAAAAGCGCTGTTTAGGAACAGACCTCCAAGATCAGTCAAAGCGAATTCGGCATCGGCCAGTAAACTGCCAATTCGCAACGATCCGCGGCCGTTCCAAAAGGAGTGTTGAAGCCACAACTCGTACAGACGAATGCTGTCATAGCCATCGATATTGCTCGCTGCCAGTTCATCACCAATGTATTTTCCGCTTGGACTTTCACCGTGGAGAAACATACCGCTGGCACGAAGGGAGAGGCGAGGATGATCTCCACTGGATTTCTGAGCAACATAATCGAGAACAACACTGCCCATCCCACTTAGAATTGCGCCTCGCTTCAGTCCGCCTGATACGTTTGCCATTGTTTCACTGGTGTAGTTCAGCGTGAGATTGAATCCGCCACTCTGCAAATCGCTCTTGCTGAGAGCGGCGGCATCCTGTTCCGTCTCACCTGCTTGGGCAATAGGAGCGGACAGAGTGGTCGCCAGGATGGCGAAGCGAGCCATTCTCTGAAGCATCTTGCGAGATCCGCGCTGACTACCCTCTAAATCGCTGTTAACTTTGTGTTTCTTGTTCCATGTGTAGATGTAGCCGATCACAGCGCAGAAAAACACAACGAAATAGATAACCGTCGCGCCCATGCGGGAGATGTGGTGAGCATGAAAGGTGCTGTCACCCAATAGGGAAGTGGCAAGACAGGAAAAAATTCCAATCAAAGTTGCCCGTAGTTTCCAGTAATACATATGCTCCTCTCTGGATTATCTTATTGTAAATGAGACTTATTCGTTATAACAATAATTAGAATATCTCCTCTAATCGCGCAACAACTTTATTATGGAATAGTAACCCTTTTTCTTGTAAATAAGAATACTAAGAAGCCCTTATCAGACTGGATGAACTGTACTATGTTCTGACCGGTTGGGATTTCCGATTAATGTTAGAAAACGTTATAAGTTCCACGTTTGCTTAAATAAGCGACCAGCCCGCCGTCGTTTAGAATATCGATCATCACTTGCGGCATTGCAGCTGATTGATATTCTTTCCCAGTGTTGGTATTCTTTACAGTCCCTGTCTGTAGATCGACGTCTAGTTTCTCGCCATCAGCAATATCATGATCAGAAATCTCTAAGATGGGCAATCCGATATTTATGGCATTTCGATAGAAGAGACGAGCAAAAGATCGAGCGATCACCGCAGCAATGCCCGACACCTTAAGTGCAATAGGGGCCTGTTCCCGAGACGAACCGCAGCCGAAATTTTCTCCGGCCACCAAGATATCACCCTGCTGAACTTTTTGTGAGAAGTCCGGGTCCAGATCCTCCAAGCAGTGTTCAGCCAGCGATCCCGTATCCAAGGTTTTTGTATATTTGCCCGGAATGATCCGGTCCGTATCAATATTATCTATCTCGTAAAGATGAACCTTGCCGATCATGGTTTGATATTCTCTTCGATAAAGTCAAAAGGATCGGTGATTTTACCTTGTAGGGCTGATACGGCCACCGTAGCCGGAGAGGCGAGATATATCTGTGCATTTCGGTTACCCATCCGCCCTGGGAAATTCCGGTTGGCTGTGGATAAAACTGTTTCCGCGTCGGCTGGAACGCCCATGTGGGTTCCTACACAGGCGCCACAGCCAGGGGGGATAAAGGTGGCACCTGCCTCAGACAGGATATTCAGTGTCCCGTCTGCCATGGCTGCATTCAGCACGGTGCGCGAGGCCGGGATGACAATCATTCTCACTCCCGATGCTAGTTTCTTCCCTTTCAGAATTGACGCCGTAATGTGTAGGTCCTCAAGCCTTCCGTTCGTACACGTTCCAATGAAAGCCACATCTATTTTTTCACCTAAGACTTCATCGATATCGTGGACATTGTCCGGGGATGAAGGAATGCTCACCTTGGGCCGGAGAGCAGATACGTCAATTTCGTGCTGTTCCACATATCGGGCATCGGCATCCGCCTCGATAGGATCAAAAGCGTCATCCAGCTGTAACCCTGATGTCTTAATAGTGCCAGACTTACCTCCCATTTCGATAGCCATATTGGCAATCGTCATCCTTTCACCAAGTGACAGACCTTCCACAGCCGTTCCAGTGTACTCAAGCGACTTATAGCTGGCCCCGCTCATGGTAAGCTTGCCAACAACGGCAAGAATGATATCCTTTGCCCCGACCCCGGGGTTCATCTTCCCGTTTAGCTCAATCCGTATCGTCTCCGGCACTTTCAGCCACGTTTTCCCCGTCAACATGACTGCTGCCAGATCGGTAGAACCAACGCCTGTTGAGAACGCTCCCAACGCGCCGTAGGTGACTGAGTGGGAGTCGGCGCCGATCACCAGATTGCCCGGTTTCACATGTCCTTGATCAATCATCAATTGATGGCATATTCCCGAACCTACATCATAAAGAATGGAGCCAGTCTCGTTGGCAAACTGGCGGATCATCTTATGAAGATTAGCTATCCGTTCGTTGGGGGCCGGCGCGGCGTGATCAATCACAAATACCATCTTCTCTGGATCCCACGGCTTCTTTCCATTCATCTTCTGAAAAGCCTGGATGGCAAGAGGCGCCGTGGTGTCTGTCGCCATCGCCATGTCGACATCGACAATGGCCAGGTCTCCCGCACTCACCTCAGTACCTGCGTGATTGGAGAGAATCTTTTCTACGATCGTCTGACCCATCAATTCACCAGCTTATACAGCTTTCCTGAAAAGTAGTCAGATCCGATAGTTTCTTCCAACGCTTTTGAAACAGCCGCTACCTTCTCTACACTTACGCCGCAATCAACTCCCATCTTGTCCAGCATGTTCACTGTATCCTCCGTGGCAATATTGCCCGTGGCTCCCTCAATAAAAGGACATCCCCCCAGACCGCCAAACGCTGTATCAAACTGGTTTACACCCATCTCCATGGCGGCGATAACGTTTGCCAGCCCCAGACCTCTGGTATCATGGAGATGAAGCACCACGGGCACGCCGTTACACAACGGGAGGATTTTCTCCAGCAATCTCTTTATAGCCACCGGATTACCCATTCCCGTTGAATCAGCCAGTGACAGCGCAACCACCCCCATGTCGATAACCGTCTTTGCCATATCAACAATCTGTTCGTCCGGCGGTATTCCCTCATAGACACACCCCCAGACAGACTGCAGTCCACCCCGGGCTTCCACCCCCTCTTCTTGGACGAGACGAATCATCGTCTCCAGATGTCCCACCGCTTCATCCAGTCCCATATTAGCATTCTTTCTGCTGTGAGTATCGCTAGTGGAAATGGACGCTTCCACTCTTTTCAAGCCGGCTGCCGCCGCCCGCTCTACACCTTTGGCATTCAGGACAAGGCCGCTATAGATCACCCCATCGCCCGGCGAGAGAGAGGCACAGACATCCTCGGCATCCGCCATCTGGGGCACCCACTTGGGATGAACAAAGGATGTAACCTGAATCTGCTTCAGTCCGGTATTGATCAGTTCATTGATAATCTCCACTTTCTTTTGCGTAGGAATCACAGAATCAACGCTCTGCAAGCCGTCGCGGAGGCCAACTTCTGTTAAGACTACAGATTCAGGGAAAGCCATGGAGCGTTGGCTAATTTACTGCCTTGGATTGAATGGGGTGATCTGAGAACAACCATAGAACTTGTTTCAAAGTGCATTGATTTCACCGTTTTTCAAATTGCTAGTGACTCCACCAGCTTTACTAATGTCGAGAAACTTCAGAAGAGAATTTATCACAAATCATTGATCAGAGTAAGTTTTACTGATTTCTTCTCTACTCGTAGAAAAATCCCGAAGAGGATAAGACTGAGGAGTTTTGAGAAATCAACCAACTATTGTTACCGTCTATGGCCTCAATTGCAGGATTATTTGTGTGAATTAACATTGTAACTTCTTAGGTTTGATCAGTAGGATGCAATATCAAGGAACCTATCTCCGAAATCAGGATTCGGAATAGACTTCTGTGGCAATTATTAAAGGAAAACAAATGAATTTACCTACTCATCTTCCCTTGGAAAATATCAAGGTTATCGAATTCACCCATGCCGTCATGGGCCCCTCCTGCGGTCTTATTCTAGCAGATCTCGGAGCAGAAGTAATACGAGTAGAGCCGAAGGATGGCGATCCCACGCGCCGCCTGCGGGGGTTCGGCATAGGATACTACCCATTCTACAATCGAAACAAGAAAAGCCTGGCCGTCAATATCAAGACTGATGAAGGCCATGAGATTGTTAACGCACTTGTGCGCACAGCCGATGTTCTGATTGAGAATTTCGGACCCGGAACCATGGACCGCTTAGGGTTTGGCTATGAGGAGATGAAGAAACAGAATTCAAAGCTTATCTACGCCTCCCTTAAGGGATTCCTAAAAGGTCCCTATGAAAAGAGACACGCCATGGATGAAGTAGTCCAGATGATGGGAGGCCTGGCGTACATGACAGGCATGCCGGGACAACCAACAAGGGCGGGTGCTTCTGTTATCGATATTACTGGCGGTATGTTCGCCGTAATTGGTATTCTAACCGCCCTCTATGAGAGACAACGAACCGGTGAAGGGAAATTCTTAAGAAGCGCCCTGTTTGAATCGTGTACTTTTCTGATGGGGCAGCACATGGCGTACGCCTCACTTTCCGATGAGCCCGTACCGCCTATGCCAGCCAGGATAAGTGCTTGGGCCGTCTACCGAATCTTCGATACAGCAGACGATGAAAAGGTATTCATCGGACTAATCAGCGATAAGCACTGGGAACGGTTTTGCCAACAGTTCAAAAGGAGCGACTTATTCGAAGACGAACGTTTGACAACCAACAACGATCGCATCAGCGAACGTGATCGGCTCTTGCCTGAACTGCAGAAAATGATCAGCGGACTGGCCAAAGAAGAGGTGATCACAAAATGCCGGGAGGCAGACATCCCGTTTGCGCCCATTGCCCGTCCGGAAGATCTCTTTGATGATCCACAACTAAATCAAGGCGCCGGACTTCTGAAGACGACCTTTCCTGATGGTACACAAACCAAGATGCCGCGAACACCTATCGAATATGGGGCGTGTGATCTCACCCTGCACAGCGACCCACCTAAGGAAGTGGGAATGCATACGCGAGAGATTCTTGAAACGCTCGGCTACGATCACAACTCCATCACCAAGTTGGAACTAGACGGGATTGTCTCATCTGCCGAGGACACCAATCCGGAAAGAACAGTCTCAACTCGAAAGAAAGACACCTCATAACCAAGAGAATCGTAATTCTTCCAGTTCTGGCACTTAACCTGAGTTGCATTGTCTGACCTTTAATGGCAACAATCGCTATAACACTGAGAATGCGGTAAAAACCGTTCACAACGACGTAGGCTCAATCTTGGATCACTGGGCGAAACAATTGTTGATTATGCGATCAAACCTCTAGGTCCTTTTGGCAAAACCTCACAGATTTCTCTCGAGATACAATTCTAAGATGAACAATTAACTCAGACGGGAGAGAGATAATGACAAGAAACCGTATAGCGTTTATTGAGATTGTTTCACTGTTGTGCATCTTATTATTGAGCCTAAGCATCAGTGGCTGTGCGGGTCAGCCCGCGCCCTTGCCGAAAGAGGTTGAGGACGTGGATGCTGGTTACGCGGCGAGACAACCAGTGGCCGTCAGCCGAGCTTCCTCGGAAGGAGAGGAACTCCCAGTGTCACTGATCCCAAACCTGCCATCAGCGGCTGAAGCCTACTTTTCGCCAGACGGCAAGAGTTTTATCTGCAACGCAAAGGTGCAGCCAGATGATGAAGTGCACCACGTCTATACCGCAAATATCGATGGCTCGGACGTGAAACGCATCAACGTAAAAGGACACGATGCCTGCTCATATTACTACCCCAGCGGTGACAAGCTCATTTGGACCTCTACGCGGGACTATCCCGATCTGCCGGTGGGAGACTGGTCGGTGCCGACGATTTATCCACAGGGAGCTGAACTTTACACCAGCGATCTGGACGGTTCTAATGTGGTTCGCCTCACCAACAATCTCACTTATGATGCTGAAGTTTCCGTTTCTCCAAATGGACAGTGGATTCTGTTCACGCGGCAGATCGATGGCAAGCTGGATCTGTGGAAGATGCGGTCGGATGGATCGGGGGAACACCAGATTACATTCACTGATGAGTGGCAGGAGGGCGGTTCATTCTATATGCCCGACAGCGAGACGATTCTCTATCGTGCGTGGCTGCGGGAGCATGATGAGAGCCGCGCCAAGCCCATGACTATCTATACTATCAAGCACGATGGAACGGACAGGCGGCAGATCACGTTTGATGACGGCACCAACTGGGCTCCTCACCCGGCGCCTGATGGGAAGCACTTTGTCTTCGTAAAGGTGCTGCCTCCGCACAACTTTGAAATCTATTTAATGAATATCGAAACGGGCCGCCAGACGCGTGTGACTCAGAACGATGCGTTCGACGGCTTTCCGGTGATGTCTCCTGATGGTAAGACGCTCATGTTCTCTTCCAGCCGGGGAAACAAACCGGGCGATCGCTCCCTGAAGCTCTATCTCATGGACATCGGTTCTCTTATGGAATAGCCTCCGATGATCGGCGCCATTTCTTGCCTGAAGCTCCGAATCCGTTCAACAGTTCGTCAACTATTCGTTATGGACTGCCATATGATTCTGCTCAGAGGATTAAAGACTGCATTTAAATATCTTACACTGTTCTTAACGCGTGCCAAACTATAGTTTCGCCTCTTGAGGTAGAGACTGTTAAATTTCCGCACAACCTGAAAAAGGGGGGTAACGACATGTCTGCATACAGACCCATTTTCGCACTTCTTTTTTCTGTACTGATTACAGGTTGTGCCCAGAAGAATGCCGCGACTGAATTGCACACCATATTTGATGAGGTATGGCAGTTCCAGCTGCAGGAGAATCCGCTCTTTGCTACATCTGTCGGTGTGCACACATATGGTGATCGTCTTTCATCTGTTACACCTGAAGACCTGCTTCGCCGGCGACGTTACTGGAAAGCTACACTGGACAGATTGAATCAGATTGATTTCGAATCTCTCAGCAACAGTGATCAGATCAACTACCGTATTTTCAAGCGCACCGTTGTGGATCGACTTGCTGGCTACGAGTTCAAGAGTTACCTGATGCCTCTCAACGCCGATTCAGGCTTTCACACGGGGCTGGCGCGCCTGGCGAAAAGGGTTCCTCTCACCACGGTGAAGGATTACGACAATTACATCTCACGCCTCCGCGCCATTCCCAGATACATAAATGAACATATAGCCCTTATGCGGGAGGGGATTGAAACCGGGATGACGGTAGCAAAAGTGGTGTTGGACGGCTATGAGGTCACCATCGAGACACATGTGGTGGACGAACCGAAGGAGAGTGTTTTCTACGAGCCGTTTGAGACATTCCCCGTGGCGGTGCCGGTGGAACATCAAGAACGGCTTCGGGTGGAAGGAGAGACGGCTATCATGGAAGCGGCGGTGGAGGGATACC
>CEPX01154007.1_pt1 | contig 21338 bp, 28 predicted proteins | sample 361361 | NCBI WGS metagenome assembly CEPX01 (sample SAMEA2619974, study PRJEB7988) | marine metagenome | biome: marine biome (ENVO:00000447); feature: mesopelagic zone (ENVO:00000213) & marine oxygen minimum zone (ENVO:01000065); material: "saline water (ENVO:00002010), including plankton...
AATTTTTAAAATATTTAGATTCAGGAAAGAGATAGCCTTTGTTCCAATTCCTGCTGCTAGCATCACAATTATTGTTGCAAGAATTCCAGCCAATAATGCAGCCAACAATCTTTCTTTCATGGTTCCATCTAAAAAGACTGCGGTGACAATTGCCCCTGGCCCAGCCATAAAGATTACTGCTAAGAGTAATGCATTTTCTGGTCTAAAGAAGCCAGTTAATGCTCCCAGAGATACGTGCCCAGTTAGGCCTCCTGCTCCGAGTACTGTTAGCAATCTTTTTGCTTGTGTGGTTACTATGTTTTCTGTTACCATATAATTTATACAAAAATGACGTTAATATAGTTCATTGGAGATTATGCGAATATCTACCCAAAAGTATATAAATAGTTGAATATTATACGAAATATGGATATAAATAAAGAAATAAAAAAAATTCATGAAAGAAACAAAAAAGTAGAATTAGATAAAGCCTGGGAAGTCAGCTTGACAAGGAAAGTAACCATCGCAGTCTTAACCTATATGGTTATTGTAATCTTTTTTTATTTTGCTGGACTTCCGAAACCCTTTATTAATTCCGTAGTTCCATCTTTAGCGTTTGTGTTATCTACGCTAACATTGCCATTATTCAAAAGGCTCTGGATATCTAAATATAGAATATGAAAGATATAAGACAAAAGCTAATTGATCTGTTTAAGCACGGATATTGCACGCCACAGATAGCTAGGCTTGCTAAAAAACTGAAGCAACCGTCAACAACATTGCATTATAACATTAAGCAATTGGAGAAGCAAGGGGCAATAAGATCCTATAAGGCAGTTTTTGATTATAAGAAAATCGGAGAAGGCCATTGTACGTTTATTTTCATTAATCTATCAGATGGAGATTATGGAGATCCTGAGAAAGTTGCGGCCGAGTTGGCTAAAGACCCGAGGGTAGAGTCGGTGGACGTGGTAACGGGAGAGCATGAATTAATAGTTAAGCTGAGGACAAAAGATATAGATGAATATTATGAAACCATTAAGGCATGGGTTCAGAAATATAAGTTTAGGCAAACAAATTCTATTAGTTCGTTGAAGCAGGTTAAGGCAGAGTTTGTTGAGATGGAGTAAGTATGAACTCAATCCCAAATTCATCCATTACTCTTTCCCTTATATCACAATCTTTTAGCCTAGCTTGCACATCATTCCATTTTCTAAGTCCCTCTTTCCAATCAAAAGGTTTAGGCAAAGGAAAGTTTTCAATAAAGATTCCTCTTTTTGCAGTTGTAGAAAATCCTCCCAGATATACTTCTCCAGGACTAATATAAGCTCTTTTAAGAGACTCTGGTGTTCTCTGATTGATCGTAGCATAAAATACCTTTGGCCCAAAAGAGACATCACTATCTTCACCAGTGCCATGGATAGAGCAAGACTTTCTTCTAATTAGAATGTCCTTATCAGAAACATATTCTTCATTCCAAAAATATCTTGGTATACAGAGGGGCATTTTAGTTTGACCTCATCTCCCTCAGTTCTTCCAAACTCATTTGTAGTCTTCTGATCCCGTGATAATTTGGATCTCCAAAGGCCAAGATATCAATCATTGGCTTTCTCTTTCTCTGGGCAGAACAATCATTGCAAGCTTTTAGAAGCTCCTTGCAAAGTCTTTTGTTCCCCCTATATTTCATTTCATGAACAATTACTTCTCCTGGCTTATCGCCAAACTCAATGTTAGACAATAATCTTCTGGCAGTATCTCTGGCAGAATTCATTCTAGAATCTCCATCAACGAAGTCGCTTGTTGTGGCATTCTTAGATAACTCATAACAATTTCTACAGCTGTTACTAGCTCCAAAATAATTTGGACAAAGACGGTCGCTTCTTTCTGATTTTAGCATCCAACTTCGCGTCATTTTAGTTTAACTCCGTATATTTTAGATTATTTCCCTTGGCTTTCTCAATTGGATAGTTTAGTGCATTCTTCTCAATCTTTTTATCAAAAAAGTCTACGATATCAATCTCTAGAATGTCTGCCAATCTAAGAAGAACATTAAGAACGTCTGCTAATTCTTCTGCTAATCCGATTCTGTCTCCTTCTTCTTTAAATCTAAAATGCTCTAAGACCTCGCTAGCTTCTAAAGCCAGAGCTATAGCCAGGTCTTTTGGATTGTGAAACTTTAACCAATCTCTTTCCTCACTAAACTGTCTGACTTTAAGGGTCATTTGGTTTATTTCGTTTACCATACAACACCTCAGAATAAACAGATTATAATGATTATCCCCCCACTAGTAGGGGAAAGTTTAAATAGGGCTGAAGCTGTAATTAATTATGGAAATTCCTCTTCTCACACAAGGAGAATCGAAGGTTTATGGAGCTCTTGTGGAGCTTGGAGAATCTTCTGTTGGTAATATTATCAAGATATCTGGTGTTTCTCACTCAAAAATCTATGACATTTTAAGACGGCTTGCAAATAAGGGTATTGTCAGCTCTATAAATAAGAATGGCAGGCAGTATTTTCTTGCGGCCGATCCAAAAAATTTAAAGAGATTAATTAAGGACGAAGAGGCTGACTTAGCGGTAAAAAAAGAAAAAATCTCTGAGATAATTGATAAATTAGAAATGCGTAAGGAAATTTCTTCTCCAAAGAGCATTCTTAGTTCCTATGAGGGATTCAAAGGAATGCAAACAGTCTTAGATATGATATTGAGAAGGGTGAAAAAAGATGAGACAATCCTTATCCTCGGATCTCCCCAAAGAATAAGTGATTTGGCAGGTGGATACCTGAAGGAGTGGCAAAGGAAAAGAATTAAGTCGGGTGCAAATTGCAAAATATTAACTGATCTAGATTCTTCATCTTGGGAGGATCCTTGGTGGAAGAATAGTAAAAGAGAAAAGAAAACATTAACAAAAAGATCAAGATCTATTTCTCCAGCTTATTTTGTGATTTCTGAAGAGTTTGTTGTAACAATTTATTTTGAGGAGAAAATACTTTCGCTAGTAGTTGATCATCCAAAGATTGTTAGTAGATATAAGGATTTTTTTGAAATTCTTTGGAAGAGCTCTAGCAAGTAAGGCAGAGTTTGTTGAGATGGAATAACTTTCAAAGCTAATTATCTTGCCAGGTTTTTGTTTTTGTATTTTTTGTCTTCAGTCACGTCTTTTCCGAAGGGTATTAAGTTCTTGGCTACTTCTTCACTCTCGCATTCAATCTCAGCGGTTATTAAATTACGATCCTGATAGAAGTCAATCTCAGCTATTAGGTCTCTATACCGTATTGCCGCCCTTTTTTTCTTTAGTCTTTTCCCAGAAGTTAGTGGCCAATTTTTTTTGAAGACTTCTTCAGTTATTTCTATTTCCTCTTCCTCTCTTGAAATCGTTCCTTCCCCCTTGATGGTCAGGGCATATTCCTTGTTTTTTGATCTTAGTCTTATTTCTGCTATCTCAAAATCAATATCCAAACCTAATGATTTGCAAAGCTCCTTTCCCTTACCAAGCGGAAGATACCCTTGGGTAATTAGTAATGAATCAATCCTGATTCTTTTACCCTTCGTATAGTCCAAAAGGGCATTTATCACCTTTGGTGCTATAGAGAAAAATTCCTGAGTTGCATAGCTTCTACCTTCTTCTTGAATTAGATATTTCTTTTCAATTTCCATTAATAGAATTTAGAATGAATAATAGATAAGTATATGTTGTGGGGTTATCCCCAACAGAACCTTAAGTAGCCTATTTTGGTTAAATGTTTACGATGACAACAAAATACATCCTAACGGGAGGACCTGGAAGCGGGAAGAGTACTATAAGGCTAAAGCTTGAAAGCTGGGGGGAGTACACCATACCAGAAGCTGCAGAAGACTGTATAAAGCTTCGACAAGCAGAAGGTATAGATGAGCCCTGGAAAGAGGCAGACTTCCAAGAACGAATCCTTAGAACACAAATCCAGAGAGAATCACAGATTCCTTCTCACATAAAGAGAGCTTTCCCGGATAGAGGTATACCTGACGGATTAGTCTATGTTCCCGATGGTTCAGCAATCTATAATAAAATAGCAGGGTCTATCCCAGACGATTATGCAACAGAAGTCTTCTTGATAGAAACCATGAGTTGGATAGATCGAAACAAGGTTAGGAGAGAAAATTTAGATCAATCCTTAAGGATTGCCGAGCAACTTGAAGAAGAATATACTAGAAGAGGGCACAGGGTTTATAGGATCGGAATGGGAACCCCCGATGAAAGAACAATAAAGCTTCGGAATATAGTTCATGAAGTAGAAGGTGGAAGAAAATGACTCCATCTGCGGGATGCTCAATGGTTTGTATGCCAATTTCTACCCCAAGAACAAAACTAAAATGTGAGACTAAAGCCCAGAAACATAAACCTTATGACTGGGCCAGGGAGGGAACAATTGAAAACCTGAGAATGGTTAATGAGTTTTTGATAGAGAAAGATATGGCCGGTTATCTCTTCGGGGGATGTCTAACAAAAAGACTGCCCCGAAAAGATATTGATGTTTTTGTGGATTACTATCTAGAAGATTCTGAAGACAAAGGGTATAGAACACTAGGAATAGATTGGTGGATTAATAATTATGAGAGATCTTTCCCCCCGGAGGGAGAAAATGTAATGGGAATAGTAATAAGATTGCCTTTTCTTTGCAAAGAGTATCAAAGAAAAGAATCTGGAGGACTGTATCTTCCAAAAGAGTTCATAAAAAATCATCCAAGATGCCAATTGACTAAAGCTCTCTATTCAGACACAGAAATAAATAAGGTGGAGGGAAGTAGAGAATAACAATACTTAAAAGACTCCTAAGTCCCTAAAAACTACATGAAAACCCAAAAATCGCCTCAAAAATCAAGAGTGGCACTGGTATACCCACCAATAAATCCCGAAAATGATTCGATAAGGGACCTGGGAACGACTCCCCCATTACACTTGATGGCCCTAGGTGCAGTTCTGAGAGATAGGGATGTCAGAATATTTGATGGAGTTCATAAAAATCTTGGGCAAATAACTTCTGAATTGCAGGATTTTTCTCCAGACGTTGTTGGTATGAATGTTGATCTAACAAATTATGACACTGCAATGAAACTTGCAGATAGGGTCCCAGGGAGAGTGATACTTGGTGGAAATTATGCTGCCTTTCTTGCACCACAAATACTTGCCAATCAACCAGCAGTAGAGGCAGTCTGTTTTAATGACGGAGAAATGGCAATAAGGGGATTTGTAGACGGGGATATGACTGCGCCAAATTTAATACATAGGGGAGGCAGAAACCCTGTTGATCTTTTAGACGTAGCTCACCTTCCAACTCCTGCTTACGATTTAGTTAATATGGAAGATTACTTCGAGAGACAAAGAGAAGTTTTTGGTCCAGATTTTAAGATGATGCAGTTTTATGGACAAAAAGGTTGTGTCAATCACCCACATTGTAGTTTTTGTGGAAGGTATGAAGATGGCATGAGGCTAAGAGACCCAGAAGAATACTCGGCAGAGGTAATTAAGCATGTTAAAGAGTTTGGCTTGACAGAAGTTTGGGATAGAAGTGATAGCTTCCTCCAAAATAGAAACTGGTTTTCAATAATTCACTCAAGGCTAAGAGGATTGGGACCTAGGTTTAAAACATACGCAAGAGCAGACCAGCTAGATGATGAGGTTGTCTCTATGCTAGGGGATATGAATTTTAGGAGTGTTTATATAGGATATGAGGCTGGTGATGATTCTCTTTTGAGGGAAATGAATAAAAATGAAACAACTGAACAGTACTTAGAATCTTCTAGGAAAGTTTTGGGAGCAGGAATTGATGTTGATGGAAGCTTTATAATTGGTTTGCCCGGAGAAAACAAAAAAACACTTGAAAATCAGGTGCAATTTGTTAATCAATTAGCCGATCTCGGCTTGAAAAAGATAAAAGTTAATCGAGTATTGGTTCTTCCGGGAACTCCCCTATATAGAAGAGTTTGTGATGCTTATCCAGCGGTCAGATCAAAGGACAGTTTCGGAATCTCCGATATGCAGAGGAAGCTATATTCAACTTATGATTTATCTGATTTTGGAGGCAGTGTGGATAACTTTGTAGAGCGGATTAATTCAACCGCGGAGGTAATGACTCAGACAATTTTAGATAGAGGGGGTTGTGCGGAAGGTTATGGTTATGAGAAGAAATCAATAAGTGGTGGGAGCGAAGTATGAAAAAAACAAAATGCAAAATTGGATCCCTGGAATTAAGAACACCCCTTATTCTTGGATCTTGCGATTTGTTTAATAATGTGGAAAGCATAAGAAAAAATTATAAGGATCTTGTTGGGGCGATTGTTCTAAAGACTACCTCTCGGGAGCCGAGAGAAGGACATAAAAAGCCTCACATGGCTAAATTTGGAGATAATTTATTGGTTGCTTCCGGTAATGCAAACCCAGGGATAGATGCAATGTGTAAAATCGTGAGAGAGCTAAAGGATATTCCCCTAATCGGAAGCGTGATGGAACCTTCTCTCGCAAAAGAATATGCAGAAGCAGGAGCTATTGCAGTTGAATTAAACCTTTCTTGCCCGAATCTTGAAGAAGACATTCCAGCGCAACATCCTGAAGAAGTTTTTGAAGCTGTTAAAAAAGCAAAAAGCTTATGTGATGTTCCCATAATAGCAAAGCTAACAGGGTGGAATTGTAATCTAAGACAAACAGCCAAGGCGGCCGAAGAAGCTGGAGCAGAGGCTATTGTGGTGTCCAATCTTTTTCCTGGAATGGGGTTTTATACGGGACTTGTGGAGCAAGAGGGTGCTTATAAAATCGGAGAGCCCTTGTTGGGAAGAGGGTATGGCGCCTATACAGGGAAGGCATTTCTCTCAGGGGTACTTTTAATGATTCAAAGATTAAGAAAAGAGATAAAAATTCCAATTATAGCAACTGGAGGTTGTTGTAATGACTTAGATAGTATTGTCCAAACATTTATGTCTGGTGCTGTTGCAATTGAAACCGTAACTCCGCTATATCAAGGGAAGGATCCGTCAAAACTTTATAGAGAATATTTAGAATGGAGAGAGAAAAATGATATTTGAAACAATCGTCGATCACGCAAGACAGAATGGAAAATATCTAACTTTTAAAGAGGGAGACAAAGAAAGATATCCTCATCTGGACCTAAGATTAGAGTATAATCCTGAAATTGATAACTTTACTTCAACAGACGTAGAACATAATGTAGGTGAATTTCTAAAGGGGGATTTGGTAATCCGCGAATTAATGATCCCTTCGGCAAGAAGATTGTTTGTAAAGGATATGTTAGGAATCCCTTACTCAGGTAGAGAGAAGCTGTTGGCCTTAGAAGATGTTGCAAACTGGAAGGCTCCTGATTTTGAATTAGAAGAAGTTATTCCAGAAGGGCTGGGCTGGAATAAAAAAGTTCCGCTTTACGTTGCGAGAGTGAAATCAAGAGGTACCTTCCCAATAGGATTCATGGCAAAGGGTACAGATATTGCAGTAGTTGATCAGAATGATTCTACCTTCGGACAAGAAGTTGCCCACGCAATTTATCATTATGATGAGGGGATTTCAAAGGGTAGTGAAAATATAGAAGAGGTTCATGGAGATCCATTCTTTGTATATGCATTGCAATGCTTAGAGAGCAGATTGGCAAGGAGAGTTAGGCAGGGAAACAGTCCCCATAGGATCAAATTCCCAGATTATGTTTGCTTGCGTGCTTTTGCAGGAACAAAAATCAAGGATGGAGTATACCATGGTGCTTTGGGTCTTCTTGCCCCCACAATGAATCTTGCTGCAAGTTTAGTCGATGAAGATGTTTTGGTTGATGCCCTTTTTTCTGGGAGTAGTGCAAAGATGGAGGGGGCTGTTGATGAGTATCTCGGGAAGGGAGCATATGACGATATATTTTCAAACTACGAAGTATTTGGTAGGCTGGAAAAAGTAAGGGATAGAGGGGGACAAGAAGCAGTTGATCGAATGTTTGCGGATCCACTGTTCAAATCAGAATTATCTCAGGAGGAAATCCGAGAAATTTGGGAATCCCCCGAATCTAGAAACGATTCCCTTATTGATCGATTAGAGCCTTAGCTATGGGGTCTACCAACCACGAGAGGGTTTCTTCAATAAAAGCAATAATCTATACTGGTCCTAAAAGCAGAAAAGTTGCAAAGATTTTGAAAAATAAGTATTTCGTTCCGACATTCTCCCAACATCAATCTTTTGGTATGGATAAAAATAAGTGCCTCTATTTGTTTGATTCAAAAACAGATAAGAAGAGGAAAGTTATGATAAACCAATCAATAACAAATAAGACAGACTATCCTTTTTCGGTTGCTATCTTTAGGCTATCTTGTTTAAAGTCAATAGTCGAACAAATAAAATCAGATTATTTTGAGAAATTCGAAAGAAATATCTTTCATTATGGTTTTCCCTGGGGAGAGATCAGAAAAAAGGATAAACTAAGGGATAACGCCATTTCTCTAATTAATCATAAGAATAGAATAGCGAAAGATTTATTTTCTGTTTTTAGAAATTCTGGAGTGTTGGAGATAAGCAAGGAAGATTCTTGGGCATTTGTTCAATGGGTAAAAAAATCTGAAAAACAAGAGGTTAGCCTCTTTGTGATGGTCTGCCCGGACTATTCTTTTAGTTCAGATAAAGATATCCTTCGGTATAGCTTAGACAACAAGTTAAGTGGTGGCATAGGGCTTGTGGCTGTAAAGTCATTGGAGTTTTTAAGTTATTTAAATGAGATAATAGCTAAACATAAATTAAAAATCAAAGTAATAGTTGGAATCGCAGACTATGAGGACCATGATGAAAATCTGAAAAGGCTTAACGAAACAAAACAATCTTTCAAAGATAAGATAAAAAAAAGCATCAGGCAGATCAACTTAGAATCTAAAAGAATGGACTTAAATTGCCAAGTGGTCGGCATAAGAGAACATTTTGGGGAAAGACTTTGGTCTCAAGAGTGGGAAGAGAGTAGAAAAATAATAAAAGAAGAATTAGAAAAACTGAGTGATAATGAATTGAAAAAAATGATTTTTGATAGGAAGATTCTGTATTCAAGATGGTTTCCTAAGATAAAAGATAAAGAAGTTCTTGAGAGAATGATTGATCATGGAACAGAATATACTACTTGTGGTTATTTATTCTCTAATGAAATAGATAATTTGATAATTCTAGGAGCCAATAGTATTGATATGTCTCTTTACTATAGATTAAGACAACAAAAATCGCCGGTTTTATATATAACAAAAGTTCATAAATAATTAATCAGACAAGATGTATTCCATATAGACCTTGCAACATAATTCTAAAGATTTAACAGTCTTTGGAAAATCATAATCAAATTCCAAATATGTTTTATCTTTAATTGGTAAGTCGACGACTACAGAAAGATTTGCAGCCTGCATTCCCAATACTTTGCTTACTACAAAAAAGCATGAACTCTCCATGTCCACTCCCATTGTTCCCTTGTCAATGAGCTTATTTCTTAGATCTACGTCTTGCTGCCTCATTCTCCCATCCGTTGTCCAAAGAGTACCGTAATGAAAACCTGGTTCTTTTTTGACGAGGATCTCACTTATCAATTTTGTTAAATTAAAATCACATGCAGCAGGAAAAGAAAGATCCTGGGCATAACATTTAGATGTTCCTTCTCCACGTAAAGCATCAGTGCACAAGAGGATGTCTGAGATCTTTAATTTTTCACTATAACCGCCGAAAGTTCCTAACCTAAAGACTTTTTTCACGTCGAAATACATTTTCATTAGCTCTAAATCTACTGCTGCTCCTGGGCTATTGGATCTTGTTCCTACCACGATTCTTTTATTGTTAAATTCTAAGACTATCAGCTTATTTTTCTCATATTTTTTATAGGGGATCTTTCTCTTCTTGAGAGTATCTTCAATAAAATTTTCCCAGTTTTCTTCGAAGAGAAAGCCATAACTTTTTTTTTGCATAAATCTTGTTGGAAATATGATTCTATAAGCTTATGTTGTGGGGCAGTCTACAACAATACGAAAGATATAAAAAGACTAAAATCCCTTATCTTTCATGAGCTTTGAAGCCATAAGAGAAACCCTAAAGGAAATAGGCCTAGGTCACAACGAATCTAAGATTTATATTGCCCTATTAAAATCTGGACCAAGTATGGCAGGAAGAATAGCGAAAGAAAGCAATGTGGATCGGAGTGCTTGTTATGATTCTCTAAAAGCACTTACAAAAAGGGGTCTTGTAAGTTATGCCATTGAGGCCAATAGAAAGAAATTTGCAGCTGCAAATCCTGAAAAGCTTAATGATTATTTAGATGAAAAAAAGAACTTGGTTTCAGAGATTCTCCCAGGGCTAAAAGAGATGTTCAATCAAACTGAAGAAAAATCGCAAGTTAATATGTATAAAGGGTATAAGGGAATCAAAACGGTTTTTGAAGACTTCCTAAAAGAGGGAAAGGGCGGGGAGCACTTAGTTTTGGACTCTAGCGGAAGCTTTGTGGATAAAATGCCATACTATGCACCACACTTTATCAAGGGATTGGAAACAAACAGGATAAAGGTTAGGCATATTGTTCAAAAGGGAAAAGATGTTCGCCCGAGTAAGACAACAGAGGTAAGATTTTTCCCAAAGGGGGCAAGAGAAAATCCCATAAGTACAAATATAGGAGAAAATAAAATTACTTTTGTGTTATGGTCCGATGTCCCGGAGGCTGTTGTAATAAAAGACAAAGCTGCAGCAGCTGCCTATAGGGATTATTTTGAGATGCTTTGGAAGTCTGCCAATAAATAGACAACTAATCACAACAATTCCTATAAACCCTGGTGACTTTTTTGTGTTATGGATTCATTGTGTGTTAGATGTAAGGGAAAGGGGTTGTGTGGAAAACATTGTCATATCTTAGATAGTTTTAGGGACAATGCGCCAAGGCCGGTTACACACTTCTCTGGGCCATCTCCACCAGAGGTTTTTGTTGGAAGAATTGGTTATCCACATATTAATTCAGGTATACTCGCACCCACAACATTTGATACAAGATTAGATTTGAACAATGCTGAAGATTGGTCCAAGGCAAATTTGAATGTGGCAAATGTTTTAAGATTGAGAGCAAGATTAATTTATGGACGAGCAAAAACACATATTAAGAAACAGACAGAAGTTGGAAAAGTTACGAAAGAATTAGCTATGACGCACAAGCCAACCGCAACTGAGTTTTTCTTGAAGAAACTACCAACAGTTTCGATGAGTTCTAGTTCTGTTTTTCGTCCAATGACAAATCCAGCTCCGATTAGAAAGGTTTTGTTAGAAGAAAATACTAAAATTCACAAGAAGGTTGATTATATTGTTGATGACTCTCATTGTTTAGCTACAGAAGGGTTGAAAGAGTTGTATAAGTCCAGATTGGGCGTTGATCATTTACAGAAATTATTATCTGTTGGTCTTTTGGGTAAGAAGCTTAATAGAAGAATGGTTCCTACTCGTTGGAGTATAACAGCTGTTGATGATACACTTTCAAAGCAAATGCTCAAAAGGATCAGAACATATGAGGAAGTTGATAGTGTGATGCTCTTTAGTGGGAGCTTTGTTGGTAATTACATTGAGATTTTAATTTTGCCAGGAAGGTTTGGGTTCGAAGCAATTGAGGCGTGGGATAGCGGAATCTACAACCAAGAACATCATACTGTTTTTTCATCAGATTGGGAAGGGTTTAATGGAAGAAAAACATATGCTTCCAATGTTATTGGTGGATATTATGCAATGAGGTTGCCGGTTTGTGAAGTTTTGGATAAGATGAAGAAACAAGGAACTGTTTTGGTTTTTAGAAGGATCAAGGAAGAGTATTATGCTCCTTTGGGTGTTGGTATTGTTAGGGAGGCAACACGCAGAGCTGTTAATAATGGTTTTACTGAATTTGAATCCAAAGAATCTGCTTTGGAGATGATAAAAGAACATGTTGGCATTGATCCTAAGGAGCTAAAAGAGAGGTCGTGGATTCTGAGAGAGTATGGTAAACAAAAAAGTTTGAAGAGTTGGTTTTAAACACCCAACCCAATTAACAACCCCTCGATAATTGCTGCAATGACCAACAGTGGAACAATAACTAAAAGAAATACTTTCAAGGCAGCCACTAGGAACTTTACTGGTTTCTTTCTCGTCAATACTTTTTCACCAAGTTTTAATCCCAATCCAATCGCTATAAATATTGCTGGAAGTTCGAAGATCCCATGTGGCAATATTCTCCATAAAGCCCATGGACCCTCTCCCATTACAACGAATCTTGCTACAAATCCTAAGATATAACCATTCTGTATTGTAGCCATTAGTGGGAATAGTCCGATAAGAAGCCCCAAAAATATTGCAAGGAAACTGACCAGTGTATTATTGAAAAATATCTTTAAGGCGGCTTGTAAAACGGTTAATCCTTCAAACTCTAAGGCTAATTGTCCCAACATCTTTATAATTTGTTCTACAAAAAATATTGGGAAGATAAATCCAATTAATGTAAATGCAGCGAATAAAATTATTGCAAAGTAAATGCATTTTCTTGATAAGTGCAGTGTGTCAAGGACGTCGTGATAATGTTTCTTCAAAGTTTTCTTCTTAACTTTCTTTTTAGCCATTAGGAAAAGTACCTTGCAATCATTTTAGTTTTATGAGGATATTTGTTTTTCAAGTAAAACCCATAAGCCACTCCCAGTATTAATCCTCCAAGGTGTGCAATATTTCCAATCGGTACCCCCGCTGTTATTGAGATTACCCACATCACTCCCAGTAAAAAAGCCATAGCGGCCCACATTGGTAGGGGCAGAATAAAGAATACAAGGACTGGCAGCTTTGGTGTCAGAACTGCAAGAAGTCCACCAAGAGCGAAGATCGCACCGCTAGCACCAACGGCAAAGGTGTTGAGGTCGGTTCCAGTTATTCCAGCAACAATTATGAAAAGAAGAGCTGCTGCGATTCCTCCTCCAAAATATACCCACAGAAATCTCTTTTTGCCGATTAGTTTTTCCACAAAGCTACCAATGAACATTAGAGATATCATATTTACTAATAAGTGTGTGAAATTTGCATGCATGAATAGGTGTGTTATTATCGTCCATAGGTTTTTACCAGCAAGTATCATTGCGGGTTGAATCGCTACATAAGAATAAATTTCTAGTGGGTTAATGTGTTTCAAAAGTATTAAGGCGAGCGAGAAAATAACGAATGCAACTACATTAATAGATATAATAACTCCGGTGTAGCTGCTAAAAAATCCCTTTCTTACCATTTTACCTCTTTCTCTTCTTCGCCGGTTTCTTTGTAACCTTCTTCTTCGTTACTTTCTTCTTCACAGCTTTTTTAAGTTTCTTTATTGTTTTCTTCACAGTCTTTCTCTTCTTCGCCGGTTTCTTCGCGGTTTTTTTCTTAGCCACTTTTTTCTTCACAGTCTTTTTCTTCGCTTTTGGCTTAATAGTCTTTCCAGCCTTCTTCGCTTCTGCTTTCTTTAGCTTATCTCTTTCCTTCTTTCTCGCGGCTCTCTCTTCGGCTCTTTTTTCTGCTTTTGCTTTGTCAATCTTCTTGTATGCTCTTTCTCTCTTTTTCTTTATCTTTTCTCTTACTCCTGCCAGTTCTATCTTAATTAGCTCATGTTCTCTTTGCTTTTTTGTTATTTTACTTTTTGTTTCCCTTATTATCTTTGTGTTATCGGATAAATTGTATACTTCTGCACATTCTTCACAACTGAAACCGTGCTCTAGGGCAAGTGCTTCGGTTGTTTCTATCCCACAAGGCTTACAAACAAAAAATCTTTCCGTTTCTCTTCTCTGTAATTCTTGTTGTAGCTCTGTAATCTTTTTTTGAAGAGAACTTTCAATCATTGCAAGAGATTTCTCTGTGTTTAATGTCCAATAATAGATATACCATCCCTTTTTGTTGTCTTTTTTCCTTATGAATGATACCAATCCGAAATTTGACAACTTATAAAGTATATTTCTTACTTGGTTTATTGTAAGCTCCATTTTTCTAGAGATTAGAAACTCATTTACGTTTTTTTTGTTGAATAATATTGACACTATTCTTCCGGTTTCTTCGCCCGCTAATTCTTCGACGAGGTCGAAAAGAAGTTTTTCTTGCATATTTTAAAATAATTCGTTTGGGTTTAAATAGTTTGTTGTTGGTTTCTCATTTTCCTCCTCGATAGAGCTGTTGTAACTTTAAAATTAATATAAACCTATAAAAAGGATTTTGGTTTTAGTCAACCATGGGTTTGTTTTCAAAAAAGAGTGATGTTCCTGAGCTTCCGAGGGCTCCAACTCTGCCAAAATTATCTGATTCTCCTACAAAGCCACATATGTTACCGTCGATTGGCGGCGGAAGAGGTAGAAAGATGGGAGACCAGATGCTTAAATCTGCAGTTACCGATACCGATTCTCCAATGCATCCACCAATGCATTCTACTCCGATGATGCACGAGTTGCCTTCTGATTCTTCTGAGGATGGTCACAAAAAAGAAGTGTTTGTAAAATTAGACAAGTTTACACAGGCTCAGAAAACATTCGAGAAGATGAAGGTTAAGATGTCGGAAATTGAATCTTTAGTCAATAAGGCAAAGCAGCTTAATGAAAGAGAGAAGGCTGAGCTTGATAGCTGGCATGAAGAACTAGATCGCATAAGATCCAAAGTTACAGAGATTGATTCAGAGGTTTTTAATCAAGTTTAAAATGGAAAAAGAGCTTCATATGGGAATTTCCCGAGAGGATTATATTAATAATAAGAAGAACTTCTTAGAGATTCGTGCAGATCTTGTTTCATTACTTGAGAAGTTAAAGATGTTGAAAGAGATTCGTGCTCAAAAAGCTTCGATTTATAGGATGCTTTCTAGTAGTTATGGTTCTTTTAGTCCTGGTTTTAGTAAATTGAAAAAAGAATTACCACATATCCGTGTTCAGAAGGATCCCGAAGATAAAGTTCCGATAAAACACTTAGATGTCGGTGCTGGTTCTAATGATCTCCGGTCAGAGTTGGAAAGCATACAGGCGAAGTTGGAAGAATTGAATGCTTTGAAATAATTATTTTTGTGGACGAATTGCTACCTGCTCTTTCCAACTGCTTAGGTGAGTGTTATCCTTTCCTATTCTTCCTTCGGTAAAATCTCTTGATGAATCGTATCTTTTTAGGGGCCCTTGGGATATAAGCGGAACATAGTTGTCGCATGGTCTACTCCCTCGATCGCCAACTTCTTCTGGGTTTCCATCAGGATGTCCTTCACAGTAAGCTATTTGTTCGTCATTTATTACAAAAAATTCTTTTTCATTTCTCCTACAACATGGCATGTAGCCACTTTTTTCAAGAGGTGTTGCTTTTTCTGGGTTCTTAGGTGCAATGCAGCAGGGTAAATATCTAATCTTACTGTTTTTTGATACTCGCATTCTTAATCTATCTGCTAGGGCTCCTTCTTCCATAAATGGAAACCTTAGTTGCAATCCCTTTGGCATATTCTAAAAAATCTCTTTCTCTTAATAAGCATTATTGTGCTGAAGAACATATCTAAGCAAAATCTTAAAAACACTTCCATCTACTTTTATTTATGAATAGAAAAGAGTTAATTAAGGGGTATATTGATTTCTTTAAGTCGAAAGATCATAAAGAAATAAAGAATTCTTCACTTGTTCCTGAGAATGATCCGACTGTATTATTTACTATGGCGGGGATGCATCCACTAGTACCATATTTGCTTGGAGAGAAACATCCGCAAGGAAATAGATTGGTTAATGTCCAGAGGTGTATAAGAACAGGAGATATCGACGAGGTAGGAGACACATGTCATCATACTTTTTTCGAAATGCTTGGGAACTGGTCTTTGGGAGATTACTTTAAAAAAGAGACAATTGAATATAGTTTTGAGTTTCTGACAAAGGTTCTGGGGTTGGATATTAACCGTATAGCCGTTTCAGTTTTTAAGGGTGATAAAGATGCGCCTAAAGACGAGGAGGCTGCCGGTATTTGGGAGAAACTTGAGATTCCAAAAGACAGGATTGCTTATTTAGATAAAAAGGAGAACTGGTGGGGTCCAGCTGGAGAAACGGGACCCTGTGGCCCAGATACAGAGATGTTTTATTGGAAGTCAGACGAGGTTTCGGCTCCTAAAAGTTTTGATCCTGAAGATGATAGGTGGGTTGAGATTTGGAATGATGTTTTTATGCAATATAATAAAGATGAAGGCGGGAAATACAATGATGCCAGCCAGAAGAATGTAGACACAGGGTTGGGAGTCGAGCGAACGATAGCTGTTTTGGGGGGATTAGAAGATAATTATCTTGCTAGTATGTGGAAGCCGATTGTCGAAGAGATTGAAAAGCTAAGTGCGAAGAAATATTCTGGAAATGAACGAGCGATGAGAATAATCGCGGACCACATCAAGGCAGCTGTTTTTATAATTGTGGATGGTGTTGTTCCGGGCAATTCAGAACAGGGTTATGTTTTGAGAAGGCTGATAAGAAGGGCTGTTAGATATGCAAGAGGTCTTGGCGTTGCTAAGGAGTTAGATTTAACAACCCCGCTAGTCAAGAAGATTTTAAAGATTTATGATGACTATGATGTTCTCAAAAAGAATAAAGATAAAATCATTGACGAGTTGAATAAAGAGGAGGATAAGTTTGAAGCTACCTTGGATCAGGGAATAAAGCAGTTAGAGAAAGTTTTCAGCAAAAAGGAGCCCATAAATTCTGTTAAATTTAATAAGCTTATGAAAGACCCAAACAAAAGAGAAATTATAACAGGTGTTTTCGAGAAAAAGCTTCAAGGTAGACCATATTCAATTAAGGATCCGAAAATTTCTGAAAAAGAAATAGATGGGGCTTCTCTTGACGGCAAGGAGATGTTCTTGATGTATCAGTCTTATGGTTTTCCTCTCGAAATGATAGATGAGATGGCTATGGCCCAGGGGTTATTCTTTAGCCACAATGAATTTAGACAAGAACTCGCAAAGCATCAAAAGTTATCTAGAACAGCGTCGGCAGGAAAGTTTAAGTCTGGCTTGGCAGATAACTCTGAAGAAACAAAGAAGTTGCATACAGCTACGCACTTATTGAATGAATCCCTTCGTGTTATTTTGGATAAGCCGGATTTGCATCAGAAGGGTTCTAACATAACTCCGGAGAGAATCAGATTTGATTTTAACTTTGATAGGAAGTTAACAGCTGAAGAATTGAAAGAAGTTGAGGATTTGGTTAATTTAAAGATCCAATCTAATCTGCCAATTGTATGTGAGCTTAAGTCTGTTAAAGAAGCAAAGAAAGATGGCGCAAAGGGAGTTTTTGATGATAAATATGGGAGTAAGGTTAAAGTTTATCACATAGGCTCAATCGGGGAAGAGTTTTCTAAAGAAATTTGCGCTGGCCCGCATGTTGATAATACCTCGCAGCTTGGACATTTTAAGATTGTTAAGGAAAGTAGTTCTAGTGCTGGTGTTAGAAGAATAAAGGCTGTTTTAGAGTAGTTATTCTCTGTAAAGTTGTACTAGGCTTTATTTCTTACCAATTAATCTTTTTTCTATTCTATTAAGTTGTTTTTGGATTGCTTCGATTTCTCTTTCAGCCTTCCTATTAACTTGATAATCATATTCTAATTTTCCATGGTCTTTTTTTGCTTGTCTGTTTTGACTCATTAAAATTATTGGAGCTTGTATTGCGGCTAGGCAGCTTAACACTAGGTTTAATAGAATGAACGGGTATGGATCCCATGAACTTATCCAGCCATATACATTTATTGCCATCCATATGCCTAAGAATACCAAAAAGAAGATTATGAATCCCCATGAGCCGGCCATTCTTGCAAGGCCATCTGCTGATTTTTCGCCGAAAGTTCTTTGTCCTTGTACTAATTGCGTTATTGGTTTTTTCAAAGTTTCCTTCACGCTCTTTTTGTTCATATTTGTATTTAGAAAATGGGGTTTAAATATATTGGGTTGTGTTGAACATAAACCTTTTAAATCAAATATCCAATAAAATATTAAGCCTGCATAGCTCAGCTGATAGAGCGTCTGTCTTGTAAGTTAGGCAATTGTCTTTCGTTCCCGATTCAGGGAATCAGGAAAACAGAAGGTCGGGGGTTTGACTCCCTCTGCAGGCTTTTAATAATTATTTTAGCTCCCTAAGTACAGCTCTTTCCATTGTTGCTGTTTTATTATCAGTGTCTCTTCGGTTATTGTGGGCTTTTATCCCGTGTCTCACTGTGTTACGATCTTTTCCTAAGTACTTCCCAATCTCATCATGGGAGTATCCCTGTTCTGAGCAAAGTTTCATGGCCAATTGTCTCGGGTGTGATATACCGTAGGATCTATCGTCGCTCTTCATTTCTTCAAGCCTGAGGTGTGAATAATCCATGACAGCTGCTACAATCGCAGGAATACCTGGGATCACTCTTTCTTCCAGGCGGTATTTTAGTGCTACTTCTAGTTCACTTTCCGGAATTTTTTGGTCAGAAGTCCATTTATAACGCATGATATCAGAGAGAGCGCCAACAAGTTGTCTTGTGTCTCCGTGAACGTTCTGTGCGATATATTTTCTTGCTGCTTCAGGAAGATTATAATGTTTTAGTTGGGCTCTTTTTGTCAGAATTCTTTCTCTTGCTTCCTCATCTGGAAGTCGAACTTCTATTATTTCCCCATGCCCGAATCTAGAAATTAATCTTTTGTCCATTTTTTTTAACTCACCTGGTGGGCTATTGTCTGTTAAAATTATGTCGCTTCCCATATCATAGAGTGCATTTATCGTGTGGAAGAATTCTTCCTGCATTCTTTCTTTGCCACCAAAGAAAGATACTCCATCTATTAACATCAGCGATGCTGTTCGCCAGTCTTTTCTAAGTTCTGGTAATTTTCTATTTTGTAAGGCATCAACATAACTGTTCGCAAACTCTTCGGCGGTGAGATAAGCCACTTTGTTACCCTCGGTTTCAAGGCGACGATGTCCTGCCGCTTGTTCAATATGAGTTTTTCCGACTCCTATTTCTCCGCATAAATATAGCAGTAGAGGCTCATTTCTTCTTAGCTCTGCGATTTCTAGCGCTGCTTCATAGGCCGCTTCGTTCCCTGGGTGTTTTACTAGTTCTGCGAAGGTGAATGATTGATTTAGTGGTCTACCTATAGCTTTTGATTTTTCTTGTTTTGTTTCTTTTTGCTTTGGATGTGTTCGTTCTGGTTCGGGGTCTGGGTTTAACCCAGGGTTTATTCCAATATCTACTTCCATTTCGAGCCCTGTGGCTTTTTTTAATGCTATTTTTATGTCTTTTAAATAATTTTCTTCTAACCATGTCTGATAGAAATCAGCAGGCACATCCATCCAGATTTTATCTCCGTCTATATCTATTATTGAAATTGGGTCTATCCACCTTTCAAAAGTATCTTTATCAGTGATTTCTTCTCCTAGAAATTTCTTTGTTGCCGTCCACACTTTCTCCGCTTCTGTATCTGCTTTATCTTCTAGTGTTCTCATTGTTTTTAGTCAGAATTAGGCTTCTGGTGGGCCACCACCTCATGCAGAATCTTTCCCTTGGGTCCAAAATAAATTAAATAAAGAAACTTATAAAGTTATGCCCAAACCTTGGGAGTCTCACAAACTTCTTTCTCTCCGTCCTTTGAAGGATATAGTTCTTCGACTATTTCTTCTGGGCTGAACCAAAGCTTGATCTCTCTTTCGGCTGCTTCTTCTCCGTCTGAAGCGTGCATAACTGTCTCCATAACTTGTGTTTTGCTATGAATTCTCCCAAATTTCCCCCTGATTGTTACAAAGTCGGCCTTCTCTGGGTTAGTTGGCCCTGCAATCTCTCTTATCTTTTCAATTGCATCTTCTCCATAATAAATAAGAGCCAATACTCTATCGGTGTGAAATTTTCCTTGGATATAGTCCATTGTTGATTCAAATACTTCTGTCCCTTTTTGTTCGCCTTGTTTTGCTATTTGCTCTTCTTTAAGATTTGCATAATGTTTCTCTGCAAGCTCTCTTGAAACTCTTACGATTTTAGAGCCAATAATCTTTAATCTTGTCTCAGATAAAGCAGAGATTATGTTCCCAGTCAAACTTTTTACCAAGCCGTCGGGTTTTATTAGAATTAAACAGGCCTGGTTAACCATTTTACTTGGTTTTTTTGACCTTATTGTCCACTTTTGTAGTGGGCTTGGCCTTTTCGGTGTTCTTGTTTTTGGGCCTTTTCGGTCTATTCCTTTTATTTCCTGTTAGAAGTGCAGTTTGCCTTCTCTTTCTTCGAGCAACTCTTACGCTTCTGTGTCTATTGAATCTTTTTGGCTTATTCTTTGTTGGCATCTTCTTTAGCTTCCTTTTTAGTAGTTTTTTTAGCAGGTTTTTTCTTTGATTTTTCTTTTTCGGCCTTTTCTTCTTTAACTTCTTTAACTTCAGGCTCTTCAGCAACCTCTTCTGCCGGTTCTTCTTTAACCTCTTCTTTCTTTAGCTCTTCTAGTTTTAAATCAGTTACTTCTTTTGTTTCGAATACTCTTAGATCACAGAAAGCTAAGGGATAAACTTTCTTTAATTTAGGAAGTAGTTCTTTTTGTAATGTTCCTTCTAAGATTTCTTCACAAAGTTCAAGGTATGTTCTTTCTTTAACATAATTGATTAAGAATTCTCTTGCTGTGTTTCTAAGGTTTTTTCTTACAGCTCTTGATACTTTTTTTCTTGTAATTAAGAATGGTTTTAATGTAACTTTTAGATCTTTTGTGTTAACTTGGAATGAATCTTCTACATTGTCCGTTCTTTTTCTGATTATCCTTCTTAGGTATGCTTTTACTAATTCATATTTTCTTGGATAAGCAACTAATTTGTCTTCGTTGTTTAGAATTTGTAGTGTAACTGTTAATCCCTTTCCTCTTAATTGCTTGGAGAGGTCCATCTTTATTGTTTTATTTGTTAGATCTTTTGGAGTTCCTAAAACTTGTATTGTTTTGTCTAAAATTGGAATGTCGACGTCGATAAATCTTTTTCTTTCTCCCATTTTAGTTTGTTAGAGCCCCCAAATGATTTAATTCTGCTTCTAATTCACTTCGTTGTATTTCACTTCTTACCCAAATTGACGTGAATTCTTTATTTCTAATAGCATTCTGATACCTAAGGAATAAATTCATTTCTCCTGCTTTAAAATAATGGTCATTATGCTTTTTATCTTCAACTATTCTCACGGCTCCTTGATATTTTGTTGCCATTTTATTCTAGTACAGATTTTGAGGTCCTCTTGCCCTTCTTCTGGTATTTAGATTTTCCACATACTGTGCATGTAAATAGGTAATTAGTCTTTTTTGTTGTCTTTCTTTTCTTCTTAGCCTGGTTTTTCATACGAGAATACTTTCCTTGGTTTCCTATTCCTCTCCATAATCCTCTTAATCTCAT
>CEPX01193667.1_pt1 | contig 21313 bp, 22 predicted proteins | sample 361361 | NCBI WGS metagenome assembly CEPX01 (sample SAMEA2619974, study PRJEB7988) | marine metagenome | biome: marine biome (ENVO:00000447); feature: mesopelagic zone (ENVO:00000213) & marine oxygen minimum zone (ENVO:01000065); material: "saline water (ENVO:00002010), including plankton...
AAGCCGTATCCTGATTATGACATAGAGGAGTTGACCAAATATGCTGCTGACAAGGGAGTTTATATCATTGGTCACCATGAAACGGGTGCAGATATTGAAAACTACGATAGCCAGTTGGACGATGCGTACAAGTATCTGTATGATCATGGTATGAAAACAGTGAAAACAGGTTATGTGGAAAATGGTGATACCCTTCCGAATGGATTGTACCACCATGGACAGGCATTTGTACAACACTTCCAGCGAGTAATCGAAGCGGGAGCTAAGCATAAAACCATGATCGTGGCACATGAGCCAATTCACGCTACTGGAAAGAGAAGAACCTATCCAAATATGGTTTCTCGTGAAGGAGCAAAAGGTCAGGAATACAACGCAATGGGTGGAACAGCCATGAGTCATGTGACGGTGATTCCTTTTACCAGAAGTTTAGCTGGCCCATTTGATTATACTCCGGGTGTATTTGGAGTGAAAGTGAAATCAACTGGTTACACGGTGCCAACCACCATCGCTAGAGAATTGGCGCTTTACCTGGTGATCTATGCACCGATGCAAATGGCTAATGACTTACCAGAAAACTATGAAGGACACCCAATGCTTCAGTTTATCCGTGACGTAAAAACAGACTGGGAAACAACCAAAGTGTTGAGTGGTGAGATCGGAAAGCACATTGCCGTGGCAAGACAGGTAAGAGGATCAGATGACTGGTTTGTTGGAGCCATCACCAACGAGGATGCAAGAACGACCACCATCAGCTTCGACTTCTTACCTGCAGGCTCAACGTACGAAGCAACGATCTACCGAAACGCTGACGATGCGAGCTGGCCAGAGAATCCAGAAGCGTATGCGATCGATAAGCAAGAGGTGACGAGCACTTCGGTTATTGATTTTGATTTGATCGGCGCAGGTGGTGTAGCAATTAGTCTGAAAAAGAAATAGTTTAATTGTTCATAAGCATGAAAGGCAACCGCTAGCTAGTGGTTGCCTTTTTTTGTTTTAGAGTTACTTATTTAAGTTCTTTTGTTTTCTTTTTTAGTCTTAAAATAGATAATATATCTAAATAAGATGATTATATTCGTCTTAAATATTCAATATTGGTAAATTAAAATGACTTTAAGGTCCGTATCCGAAAAGCAAATTATAGATAGACTCAAGTTTGAAAATCCGTGGTGGGTTTCCAAGGAGATAGAGGATTTTTATAATGAAATGCCAAGAAGACTTTACTTCGATATTTTCAAGCCACTTGTTTACGAGACCGATATTAAAAGGGCATTAATCCTAATGGGGCCAAGAAGGGTAGGTAAGACAGTAATGCTTTATCATACAGTTCAAGATTTAATTCAATCAGGTGTTAGTCCTAATAGAATATTTTTCATCACGGTGGAGAGTCCTGTTTATTTAAATATTGGATTAGATGAGATGCTGAATTATGCTATGAAGGCATCAGGTGTTGACGATCCAAAAGGTCTTTATGTGATTTACGATGAAATTCAATATTTAAAGAATTGGGAGGTACACCTTAAATCGTTGGTTGATAGTTACAAATATTGCAAATTCATTGCGTCAGGGTCAGCTGCGGCAGCTTTGAAATACAAAAGTCTTGAAAGTGGAGCAGGGCGATTTACGGACTTTTTGCTTCCTCCCCTAACATTTAATGAATACATTCATCTGAAGGATTTAGAGTCATTAATCAGGCCTTCAAAGGTGGATTGGTACGGTGCGAATATTGATTTTTATTCAACAACTCACATTGAGGAGTTAAATAAGCATTTTGTTGATTATTTAAACTATGGCGGCTATCCTGAAGTGATTTTTTCTGAAAAAATACAAGCAAATCCCGGTCGCTTTATTCGTCAGGATATCATAGATAAAGTGCTATTAAGAGATTTACCAAGTTTATATGGTATACGCGATGTTCAGGAGTTAAATTCTTTATTTACTACCATAGCGTATAATACAGGAAATGAATTCTCTCTAGAAACATTGAGTAAGGAATCAGGGGGAGTTAAGAAGCAAACCATTAAAACGTACATTGAGTATTTAGAATCCGCTTTTCTGATTAAGACTGTTCGTAGAGTTGGACAGAACGCTAAGCGCTTTCAAAGAGATAATTTCTTCAAAATTTATTTAACCAACCCATCACTACGTGCGGCTTTATTTTCTCCCATTACTGCAACTGATGATATGATTGGTAATATGGTGGAAACAGCCATTTACTCTCAATGGATGCACAGAGATTGGTTTACACCCTGGTATGCCAGATGGCAGAATGGAGAGGTCGACATGGTGTGTTTATCGGAATCTAAGTTTGAAGTTATTTGGGCACTTGAAGTGAAGTGGTCTAATCGGTATTTTGAGAAACCAAGAGACTTAAAAAGTTTGTTGAAGTTCAGTTCCGAGAATGCTTTGAATAATGTTTTAGTCACGTCTATTGACAGAGAAGGGACCTTGGAAGTTGATGGTACTAATTTGCATTTTTTCCCAGCAGCTACTTACGCTTATACGGTTGGTAAAAACACGTTAAAGATGAAAAAAGGGCCCGATGAATTTTGATTGAGGTTTCTGATTTTAACTTGATCGGTGTAGCCACCGGCTTGAAGAAGAAATAAGAAACTTTAGTGTTCATGAGCACGCAAGGCATGCCTTTTTATTTTGTGATCATGAATTTTAGATCTACAATTTTTCTAATTCCTCAATTAGGCTGTCGAGATCTTCTATTATAATTTCCCATACAATGTCATAATCCACTCCGAAATACTCATGAATTAAACGATTTCTATATCCCTTGAGTTGATTCTATGGAATTTGGGGGTTGGATGCTTGAAAGTCAGGGTCAACTCGAGAAGAGGCTTCTCCAATAATTTCAAAGTTGTGAACTACAGCGTCCAGCGTTTTTTGGTTTTCTATGAAATCCTGGTAGTTGTAATCTTCAGTGTAAGACTTGATTCTTTTGGCCGCAACCAACCTGTCTAAAATGAGTAATTGATTATCTCTTTTAGACATAAATCAAGTCAGATTCGATTGACTTTAGGTAGTGAGATTTAATACCTCGCTTGGAGACCAAATCCACTTTTTGACCGAGTGAGGTTTCGAATTCATCGGCTAGGTCAATGAACTTAGAACCAATTTTACCGTCGAACTCCACCAGAATGTCAATATCACTTTTTGCGGTTTGTTCAGATCTTGCGAATGAACCAAAGAGCGCAATAGAAGCTATTGGGTAAGACTTTTGTAATCCTTCCTTTAGACTTTTTAATTGATCGATAATTTGCTCTTTTGTTTTCACATGATAAAGATAATCAATGAATAAGTTATTTGCGCTAATGCCGTGTCTGGAGCCACTGGTTTTCATTCTCCGGTTTAAGTGACCTTACAGAACACTTAAAAAAAGCTTACCCGAAGCTCATTCCTTCCAATCCATACTTTCACCAGATGCGGAGGAGGCGCCAGACCCGCTAGTGCCGGTCTAGAGCTGTGTCGTCCTAAAATAAGTTTACAGGTTTAACATATAGTCCTATTATTAATTTACAATTTTCGATTGTCCTGTAATAGACTTACAATTTGTCTTTGTTTCCATAGAGATTCAACTTTTAGTGAAGGATTTTCATGAACCTGGTTTGGTGTTAGGTTTCCTAGACTCATATGAGGTCTCTCATTGTTGTAAACCTCAATAACTTGATCCAGTAATTGTTTAGCTACTTTAAGTGTATCAACCTGATAGCATTCCAGGTATTCATTCTTAATGATTCCGTTAACTCTTTCAGCAATTGAGTTTTCCAGAGGATCTCCATTCTCAGTCATAGATATTGATATCCCGTTTCTTTGTAACAGAGAAACATATGATGATGAACAGTATTGAATACCTCGATCTGAATGATGTATTAAGTTGATCAGTGACTCTTTACTATTATCAATAGCCATTCTTAGAGCTTTAACTGTTTCTATTGATTCTAGCGTTTCTGCAACCTGGTAACCTACAACCTTTCTGGAGTATGCATCCGTCACAAAACTGATATAGAGGTATCCAGATTCGATTTTCCAATAGGTAATGTCACTTACCCAGAGCTCATTTGATTTACTTGGAATAAACCCTCGGATCTGATTGGGGTATTTACGTAACCAGTGAAACGATTGAGTTGTATAAACCTTCCGCTTTCTTCTCTTGACTAATAGGTTATTGGCTGCTAATGCATCGAAAAGCGCATCTCTACCCATTTTTATTTGATGTTCGAGCATGAATGGCTCTAATAGTTCATAGAGCTTTCTGCCTCCCATCCTTCTGTGAGTTTGTCTTATTCGCAATACTTCTCTAATGATCAGCTCCTGTTCAAAATTATTCATTTGCTGATGCCAGTAATGCTGGTAGTAGGATTGTCTGGTAATACCAAATAATTGACACAAACGACCCAGTGAAATTCGAGAGTGTCTATCCTTTAAGGTGATAATTACTTGGTGTCTGACTTTTTTGAGATAGGTATTTTGAAGGTTTTCTCTGCTATTTCTATCATTAATCGATAGCCTTCTTCCCTCAGTTTAGTGTCCTGAAGCTCCTTTTCCAGTTGCTTAATTCTAGCAACCAGTTCGGATTTATTTAAGTCTTCAGAATTATCCATGATCGGAAAATTAATTATTGAAGTAAATCTAGGCCTTCTTTTGATCTCATCATCAATATAGCCATACATTCGCATCCATTTCAATAACCCGCCATGCTCCTCTGTTTTTCCTGTATACTTATACCAGATCTCTTGTTTTGTGTAACCTCCAGAGAGATATTCTTGAATCATTTGGTGACGTTCTGCCACCGAAATCTCATTACCATGCCGAATTGGTACATTCTCCTTTTTATCCATTTTGATTTACATCGATTGTGTAAACCTATTTCAGGACAAGACAAGCAATGATTTGTGCGGCTGGGCGTCCCAAATAGTATTATCTCTATTATGTCTAAAGTCTAACATCTAATGTCTCGCTGCTAGTAACTGGCATCTCTCGTCTAAAGTCTATCATCTAACATCCAACTCATTATCTTAAGTCTTCTACCCCTTTGACCAAAGTCATCGCTAACTATGACTGAGGTTATTCGCATAGTCCGCAGACTTTTTCAGCTTTGTTTAGACGTCTTGTCCAAAGGGATTCATTAACTTAAAGTTCTCAACAACCCAAAAAATGGACCAACTATCAACAGCATTTACACTACTTGGTATCGGTATGATTACCGTTTTTGTTGTTCTCAGCCTTGTAGTGATCACAGGAAACATATTGATCAGGACAGTGAACAGGTTTATTCCTGAGGAGGTATCGGTACAGCCACCATCTTCATCGGATGATTCTGGAGCTATTGCTGCCATTACCGCTGCTGTAGAGATAGTTACCCAGGGACAGGGTCGGATAACGAACATTCAACGAAAAAATTAAAAGTCATGGGTAAGGAAATAGGCTTAAGTCTTGTATATCGTGACATGTGGCAGTCCTCAGGAAAATACATGCCACGGGTAGATCAACTGGTACGTGTAGCTGAGCCGATCGTAGAGATGGGCTGCTTCAAAAGAGTAGAAACCAATGGTGGTGGGTTTGAACAAATCAACCTGCTCTATGGAGAAAACCCCAATAAATCAGTTAGAGCCTGGACCCAGGCATTCAATGATGCGGGCATCGAAACACACATGTTGGAACGCGGACTAAACGGTCTGCGGATGTATCCAGTTCCTCGCGATGTTCGTAAGCTGATGTTTGCCTTAAAGAAAAAGCAAGGAACGGATATTGCCCGCTCATTTGATGGACTCAATGACATTAAAAACCTCAAGCTCTCCATTGACTATGCCAAAGATGGAGGCATGATAGCTCAGACCTGTTTGTGTATCACGCACTCTAAGCTTCATACCGTGGACTATTACCTAAAAATGGCAGAGGAACTCATCGGTATGGGAGCTGAGGAGATCTGTATCAAAGACATGGCAGGTATTGGTCGTCCGGCTTCCATGGGTAAATTGGTAGCAGGCATTAAAGCCATCAACAAAGACATTCCAGTGACTTATCATGGTCACGCTGGCCCAGGATTCTCAGTGACTTCTAGTTTAGAAGCCGCTCGCAATGGAGCGGACTTCATTGATGTGGCTATGGAGCCACTTTCATATGGTACTGCGCATGCAGATTTGATCACCGTGCATGAAATGCTTAAAGATGCTGGCTTTAGTTTGCCGGATATCAACATGAAGGCCTACATGCAGGTAAGGTCGCTGACTCAAGAGTTTATTGATGATTTTTTGGGGTATTACATCAGTCCGAAAAACCGGTTGATGAATGCGTTGTTGATTGGTCCAGGTTTGCCAGGTGGAATGATGGGTTCCTTGATGGCGGATTTGGAAAACAATCTGAACAGCCTCAATAAGTGGAAAGAAAAGCATGATCAACCTGCATTGACTCAGGATGATCTATTAATCAAATTATTTGATGAGGTCCAGGAGATCTGGCCAAAAATGGGCTATCCTCCATTGGTTACACCTTTTAGCCAATATGTGAAAAACGCAGCATTGGTGAATGTGATGCAGATGGAAAAAGGCAAAGAGCGTTGGTCTTTGCTGGATGATAATACCTGGGACATGTTGCTAGGTAAGTCTGGAAATGTACCAGGAGAAGTAGCTGATGAGTTGAAAAAATTGGCTGCCGAGCAAGGACGAGAATTTTTTGAGGGTGATCCACAGGATTTGCAGCCTGATGCACTGGATGAGTTCCGAGCCAAAATGAAAGAAAATGGTTGGGATACCGGCGAAGATGACGAGGAGTTGTTTGAGTATGCCATGCACCCGCAGCAATACGAGGCATACAAATCTGGTAAAGCCAAAGCAGAATTTGAAGCAGATATCGCTAAGAGAAAAGCACCTGCGGTATCAGACACTCCAGCACCAGCAACGGCTGCTCTTGTTGCCGCGGTAGCTCAACCAAAAGACATGGACATTACGGTCAATGGACAGGTATATAAAGTATCTGTGAGTTATGGCGAGTCTACAACACCAGCTAAGGAAGAGTCTAAGGAAGCGACTCCTCCTGCTCCGAAACCTGTTTTGAACGGATCCACCAAATCCATCACTGCTCCTCTGGAAGGAAAAATCTACATGACGAAGGAAGCTGGTGAGAAGCCTTTGAAAATTGGAGATGTGATTAAAAAAGGAGATATCGTCTGTTACATAGAAGCCATGAAGGTGACTAATGCAATCAAAGCAGACCAGGAAGGTACTGTGGTGGATGTGCTGGTGGCTGAAGGCGACGATGTATTCGATGATGATGTGCTATTCAAATTGAACTAAGAAAATGGATCTTTTTGAGAAACTGTACCGGATGACAGCCATCCAGGACATCATTGATCACCCGCAGATTTTGTTGATGATCCTGATTGCTTTCTTCCTCCTTTATCTAGGAATCAAGAAACAATACGAACCTTTACTCTTAGTGCCTATCGCTTTTGGAATGTTGATCGCCAACTTCCCGGGAGGCCAGATGGGGGTGGAAAAGATTGATGAGAATTTGACTTTGTATCAGATCGCTAAGGAACATGGGATCATGAACTTTGTCTATTACTCACTAATAAAAACAGGATTCTTGCCACCGATAATATTCCTGGGGGTTGGTGCCTTGACGGACTTTGGACCAATGCTTCGAAATCTTAGGTTAGCCTTTTTTGGAGCAGCTGCTCAGATCGGGATTTTTACCGTATTGATTTCTGCCGTGGCTTTTGGATTTGACTTGAAAGAGGCAGCTTCTCTGGGAATTATTGGAGGTGCGGATGGCCCAACAGCCATTTATACGACTATTAAGTTGGCTCCACACCTTTTAGGACCAATCGCGATTGCAGCATATTCCTACATGGCGTTGGTGCCGGTGATCATTCCTTTGGTTGTTCGGTTTACCACGACTAAGAACGAGTTGCTGATCAATATGAAGCAGCAGGATAAGTTGTTCCCATCCAAGCGACCTATCAAGAATATTCAAACACTGAAAATCATCTTCCCAATAGCAGTTGGAACGATAGTGGCCTTGTTGGTGCCGTCTTCCGTTCCGCTGATAGGTTTGCTGATGTTTGGTAACCTGATCAAAGAGATTGGAGCAACTACAGGCAGATTGTACAAAGCAGCGTCAGACACGATTCTTAACGCGGCAACAATTTTCCTTGGGTTGGCAGTAGGAGCAACCATGACTACCAAAGCCTTTTTGAACCTCGAGACGATATTGATTATTGTTGGTGGTTTTATCGCTTTTGCGATCTCTATTGCGGGTGGCATTTTCGCTGTTAAGATTTACAATTTGTTTGCGAAAAAGAAAATCAACCCACTTATTGGTGCGACTGGATTGAGTGCGGTGCCTATGGCTTCTAGAGTTGCAAATGACATTGCGTTAAAACACGATCCCAACAATCACCTGTTGCAATATGCGATGGCCAGTAATATCTCTGGTGTAATTGGCTCAGCCGTTGCAGCTGGTGTTTTGATAAGTTTTTTGGCTTCTTAATTAATGCATTTAATTCTTTTAGAGGACGGGCATTGTTCATTTTAGATTTATGCGTAGTTAAAAATCAGTCAAGAAATAAAAGCTGTTTGAGTCCTTTCGATAATTACTTATCTCGCGGATAGAATTGAATGGACGAGTTCTTTTATTTCCTGATTTTAAGAGCATAAAGCGTTAATAAATGAACACAGCCCTAGATTTTTGCCTACTTTTCATCAATGGAAAAGTAGGGGAGGCCATTAAACGCTATAAACGGTTGTTCTAAAAAAATGAGGGATTGATGAACGTAAAATCAATAAAACTCGTAATTGTAATGAATGGAGTACTCTGCATCTCCATACACGTTGAATATCTCGGTGCGTTCTTTTAGACCACTATCCGTGTAATAATACTTTCTGGTGTTGTAAACTTTACCATTCAATAAATATTTAGAAGCAACCAAACGTGAACCATCATATTCAAACTCATAGCTGGTTTTACCATCAGAGGCCTGGGTGAGAAGGTCTCCTGAGTAAGAGAATGAATAATCCTTGCTATTGTGAATCGATTTTTCCGGAAGTGGTGTTTGCCTAGGCCCTAAGAACTTATTGATTTCTGAATTATCTTCTACTCCGTGGTGGTGATAGGTTTCTACTTTGTTTCCCGAGTATTTAAATTCTTCAATGAAACTACTTTTCAGCGTAATGCCGCTATTATATCCTTCATAGCTGGCATCTACTACTATACTCTCCGGTAAGTAATCATTGGAGAGTTTCACGTTTTTAGTGTATTCGGTTCCTTCATATCCCACACTAAATTTGGGATGGCCATTGTCAAATGAATTGGCATATTCCGCGGGCCAATCATTTCCATAGAGGAAATTGTTTTCTGCGATATCTAAACTCAATCCATCCAATATCACTGGAACGGAATTCGCATTTGTTTGACCCCATAAACTCACCTTCACAGGCTTCTCATAGTTGTATGGATAAGTCATGTGCTGAATCACTTGATCAAGACTACCATCAGGAAGGAAGTTAGCAACTGCCACAGTTTTCATGTCCTTGTTTTCTGTGTCATTCTGATGGCTTACGAATGTTGTTGTAATGGCTTTGATCGGTTGCCCTGTGTACGGTACCTCGCTAATGGAGTTGCTTTCCACGTCACAGCTAGCCGTCCAGAACGCCAGCAAAACGAATGGAATCATGTAGATCAATGATCTCGATCGCTGCTTTACAGGATTCTGCATTTGTTGGATTCGTCTTTTCGTATTGTGATAGCTAAAATTATTGAGCACTGCCATTCCTGTGGATAAATGCCGGGTAGAAAGTGCAACCAATAGATTAGCATAGTTTTTTAGGCCAATGGCAGAAGTGATTTCTTGATCTACTTCGTATTCATTGTTGATTTTAATCTGGCTTTTGATAATCCAGAAGATCGGATTATACCAAAACAATGCAGTGATGACTTCAGATAATAAGATATCCAATGTATGTTTTTTTTTCACATGTGATTGTTCATGAGCCAGTACGGAGGCATATTCAGCCGATCCTTTCAAGTTCCTGGATATTAAAATGAAGCTCAAAAAAGAGGCTCCTGTGAATCCTGGTTTATCCAATAAGTAGACGTTGAGCTCATCATCCCATTCAGAGGTTGTTATCAACTTTCTCAATGAGAACAATGAAACAAATAGTTTGAGGATCAGAAATGATGCGATAAGAACATATAGGATAAATGGATAATTGACTTCACTCGATGCGTCTTCTACCTGCTTCGAGGTTTCTTCAATGCTGTCTGTGTGATTCGGTTGAATATGAATGGTTAAAGGTTCCACTTCTGCAGCTATTGGCTCGGTCGTTTTTGATGGCTCTTTTGCCGGGTTATTATCTTCAAAGAGATTAGTTACTCTGGTTGAAGTAGGTAGCCATACTGACGTTTTCACTGAATAGTTGGCAATGGAGGCCGCAATTGGAGCTATCAAACAGGCAAGCAACACAAATCGCCTCACTTTCGGCTGTAGCCGCTGACGAATTAGTAAATATCCCAGAAATAGGATTCCGGACGATAGTCCAACTTCGAGTAAATAGGCAGTAAGTTTATCCATTGTCTGTATCGTTAATCATTGCTTTTAATTCCTTAATCTCGTCTTTGCTGAGTTCGTCACTCTTGATCATGTATGACATGACTTGTGAAAACGAACCATCGAAGTACTCTTTGACCATGCTGGTCATCAGGAATTTGCTATACTCCATTCGGGTAACAGCAGGAAAGTATTCGTGTGTCTTACCATAGGCCTTGTGACCAATCATCCCTTTGGTTTCCAGAATCCTAATAATGGAGGAAACTGTGTTGTATGGTGGTTTCGGCTCTGGAAGCTCTCTTATCACATCTTTCACAAATGCTTTTTTAAGTTTCCAGAGCTGTTGCATGATTGGCTCTTCGGCTTTGGTCAGTTTTTCCATAACCTAAATGTATAACGGATAAATCAGTTATACAACTAAAATATTAGTTATTCCTTAGATTGACGCTCTAATACCAAGCGAAATCATGGTCAATTTTGGATTGATAGTGAAGGATTGAAAGGTGTAGTTATACGTTTCAACTGAAGTCTCATCAATTTTGAGAGGAACAAACCAGGAGTGTTGGATATTCAATTTCAGTGAGAAATGTTTGGTCATGTAGTGATCAATGGAACCATTAAGACCCAGACCTGGACTGATATTGTCCTGTTGAACCTTTCTCTGTTCATAACTTTCAAACTCTAAAACTCCATATGTCTTATCCAATTGGGTCCTCATTAGTGAAAACGAAGCTCCAGCATTGAATTGCCAACTATCACTTAAACCTTGCTGGAAGCAGCTGAATTTCCTGATGAGTTTGAGGTTGTGCACGCTATAGATCAAGTTAAAACTTACATCGTAATAGCTTTCAACTTCATCACCATAGGATCCAGACTGATAGGCCTGGAGCGGAGATGCAAATTCATAACTGACTTCCCATTGTTCATTTGGGCTATAACCGATTCCGAGCAGGCTATGTACATGGTCATTCTCTCCAGAATAGTAATCGTCAGTTGCAGGTATTCCCTTTCGTAGTTCCTGATGCAAATTGCTCCACGTCACACCAAATTGAATGGTATTAAGAAAGAATCGAGGAGAGTAACCCAGTTGATGTAATTTTTGGTTTTCTTTCTTTGGAAAGGATAAGTTGTTCACCTGATAAAGTCCAGATGGAGTAATCTTTAACTTGTTGGACGGTATAAAGAACTTGCTCAAATGGATTTGACTTAGTTGTTCTATCTCAGATCGATCGGATAAGTCAAGTTTTACTCTGGGAGTGGTGCTTATGAGTCCAGAGAAGAGCGAACTTGGGGCAACTATTACGAAATTACCCAATAGAAAATAGAAAGCTGGCCCGAAGTAATCGTCCTGGCCGAGCGAAGTGAATGTCACGAATGTTTCAGTTATGGCAAAGGCTTTAAGAGCGCTATTCCAAAAGGACCCTCTTTGTTGTAGGACCATTCTGTTGATTTCACTAATGGAAATAGCGGTATCGAGACTTTTATTGGGTAAAAACATGTAAATGGAGTCAGTGGTGGCATTGGTCATATATCCACGGACTTCTTGATTATCAACAGCTACCAATGTTTTGATGGCTTTTCGGTCGGATTTTTCCTGGCACAGAACGTATTGGTATGCCAGGCACATCAATGCCAGGGTGGTGAGGAGTGTTTTCATTTGAGCTAACTGGAGTTTTGTGGTAATTGAATTTAGATAAATTTTACTCAACAAACAATGTTGTTCCCAATACAAAATACTGTAAGTCAATTAGATAGGTTATTTTCTGGCTGATTTTGAAAATTGTGTTTGAAACAAATGGTTCACAAAACGTCTTTTAATAGTATCACTTCATTTTTTAAACTATGGAAAAAGTCATCGCTATTGTAGGTATGGGAGGAGGCATTAGTTATGCCGTTGCACTTCGTTTTGGGAGAGCTGGATACAAAATCGGAATGATTGCTCGGAACGAAGAAAAACTTAAGATTTTTAAAGAGATGCTCTTCAAAGATGGCATTCCAAGTGAGTATTATTCGGCAGATGTTTCGATACAAAGTCAGTTGACCAATGCATTCCGTCAATTAAAGTCGGATTTGGGAGATCCGGAAGTACTCCATTACAATGCAGCGAAGATTAAAGACAAGCACATCTTCAAAGAAAGTATTGCTTCTCTGGCGAGTGACTTGAAAGTGAATGTTGGAGGGGCATTGCATTCTGTGAAGCAAGTCATCCGTCCAATGAAAAAAGCTAATAAAGGTACCATTCTGATTACAGGAGGAGGACTCTCCAAGTCACCTCACCCGAATTATGGATCTTTGTCTATTGGCAAGGCCGCGATTCTGAATTTTGCGAGATTGTTGGGAAAAGAACTCTCCTATAGTAACATCAAAGTAGGTACAGTGGTAGTTAATGGGTATGTCCAGGCCAAAGACCCAAAGTACAACCCAACAATGATTGCAGAAGAATTCTTCAAAATCCATGATACAGGTAGTGGTTACTCAGAAATCGATTATTAGCCTTTTAGAATCAGCTTTTGCATAATATGTTGAATAAAAAAAGCGACTGATCAGTCGCTTTTTCAATATCTATTATGTTTCGAAGATTAAAGCCCGAAAGCCTCTTTCACCTTGTCTACAAAGTCTAATTTCTCCCAGGTAAACGTCTCGAAAGTCATTTCTTTTGTTTCTCCTTCACCGTTGGTGAATGATCTGGTTACCGTTTCAGGAGTTCTACCCATGTGACCATATGCAGCAGCATCCAGGTACATTGGGTTTCTCAGCTTTAGACGTGTTTCGATTCCGTAAGGAGTCATGTCAAAGATCTCCTGTACCTTCTTAGCGATCTCACCATTTTTCATATCCACATTGGCAGTGCCGTATGTATCAATGAAAATACCCATGGGTTCTACGACACCAATCGCATATGAAACCTGTACTAACACTTCTTTACAAACGCCAGCAGCAACCAGGTTTTTAGCAATGTGACGGGTTGCATAAGCGGCAGATCTATCTACTTTTGATGGGTCCTTACCAGAAAATGCTCCACCACCATGTGCTCCCTTTCCACCGTAAGTATCTACTATAATTTTTCTTCCGGTCAATCCAGCATCTCCATGAGGACCTCCAATCACGAACTTACCTGTAGGGTTGATGTGGTATTTGATATCGTCATTGAAAAGCTTTTGGATTTCTTCACCCAATTGTGTCTTTACTCGCGGAATCAATATGTTGATGATGTCCTCTTTGATTTTGGCTAGCATAGTAGCCTCTTCATCAAAATCATCATGCTGGGTAGATACCACAATCGCATCAATTCTGATAGGCTGATTGTCGTCAGAGTATTCAATAGTTACCTGTGCTTTAGCATCAGGTCTTAGATATGTGATGTCTTTGTTTTCTCTTCTTAATGCAGCTAGCTCCAACAAAATTCTATGTGAAATGTCTAGAGCCAAGGGCATGTAGTTGGCAGTCTCATCTGTCGCATATCCAAACATCATACCCTGATCTCCAGCACCCTGGAGTTTTGGATCTACTTTGTCAACACCTTGATTGATGTCTGGTGACTGCTCATGAATAGATGAAAGAATACCACAAGAGTTGGCTTCGAACATGTATTCCGACTTAGTGTAACCAATTTTCTTGATCACATCTCGTGCTAGCTGTTGAACATCTAAGTACGTCTTTGATTTTACTTCACCAGCAAGAACTACTTGTCCTGTTGTCACCAATGTCTCACAAGCTACCTTAGACTGAGGGTCAAATGCCAGGAAGTGATCAACCAATGCATCTGATATTTGATCAGCAATTTTATCTGGGTGTCCTTCTGAGACTGATTCTGAAGTAAATAAATATGACATACTTTATTAGTTATTTAGGGCTGCAAATTTATGATTTTCGTTGAATTCTTCTCACTTTTTATGTGAATTGACCAATACAATACACAGTTGGTATTTTGTGTAAATCGACCTTTTCTTTCTTCCACTGAGAGATAGGCAAGGTTTTGATCAATTCCGCCTGTCCGAAAATATCTGAACTTACACTTAATAAGGTATTATTCGAAAGATGAATTTGAAGATCATCCATCAGCTGGTTATTCCTAAATGGAGTTTCCATGAATACCTGTGTGTAGTTTGTCGACCGTAAGTCTTGCTCTAATTTTTTAATGGCTTTGATGCGATCATTCTTTTGAATTGGTAGATAGCCGTGAAAGGTAAATTGTTGACCACTGAAACCGGACCCAATCACAGCTGTCTGAATGGAAGAAGGTCCCGGCAGTGGAATCACGCGCATATTATTTTGGTGGGCATGAGCCACCGCTAAACTACCAGGGTCCGCCAGACCAGGAAGTCCGGCCTCCGAAATAACTCCTACATCGTGGCCCTGGCTGATCCACTCCATTCTCCTACTTACCTCAGCAGGTGAAGAGTTCTTATCCAATACTTCAAATTGTAATGAGGAAATATCTAATCCAAGTTTCAAACTGCTAATAAATCTTCGTGCCGTTCGAACGTTCTCCACCAGGTAATGTTGAGTGTTCTTCACCACATCAAGAACCATAGGAGCGAGAAAGTCCGCTTCATTCGAGTCAGATAAATAGGTGGGGATTAGAAAAAGGGAACCTTTGCTCATGATAGGAAATTAATCACCAGTTCGAAAAGTTCTTTTGGTTTCTCGGCATGCACCCAATGTCCTGCACCATCTACCATTTCTATAGTGGAATCTGGGAAATGACTGCTAATCAGAGAATGATCCTCTTCTTTTATATAGTTGCTCTTTTTGCCGCCTATGAAAAGAGTAGGTTTGTCAAATACAGCATTATCCGGGATACCACTTCCTACCTGATCGATATTGGCTTCAATTGCTTTCAGATTAAGCTTCCATTCAAAATTATTATCCGAATCTCTACCCAGGTTTTTTAGAATGAATTGCCTAACACCAAATTCTTTGATCTTGGCACTCATTTGCTCATCCGCCTCTTTTCTAGATTGTAGGGTCTTTAGATCAATAGAATGGAAACCTTCAAAGATTTGCTGATGATGAGGAGGATAGTATTTTGGAGCAATGTCCACTACAATAAGCTTATCAATTTTCTCTGGATGTAAGGATGCAAAGTGCATGGCTGTCTTTCCACCCATGGAATGCCCAATTAAGTAAATGGACTCCAGACCTTCGTCTTCCATGAGTTCTACTAGATCATCCGTCATCACTTGATAGTTCATCTCATCGCTGTGGGGAGAGTTGCCATGATTTCTTAAGTCTATCAGGTATGTGGTGAAGTGTTCACTGAAACCTTTACCCAGAGTTTGCCAGTTGTCAGAAGATCCAAACACTCCATGTAAAACAAATAATGGGTGTCCAGATCCGTATTTTCTAAAGTTTAATTTCATGTAATTAGTTTTCTTGCAGCTGTCTCAAATACATTTGAATTGTATTCTCAAGACCATAATATAGTGCATCACACACCAATGCGTGTCCTATAGATACCTCATCCAGGTATGGAATGTTTTCTTTGAGGTATTTTAGGTTGTCCAAATCCAGATCGTGTCCTGCATTTAGACCTAGCCCAAGTTCTTTGGCTCTTTTTGCAGCTTCAACATAGGAAGCGGTTGATTTTACCCTATCGACAGAAAAACCACTAGCATATGGTTCGGTATAGAGTTCGATTCTGTTCGCTCCAATCTTGGCAGCCCCCTCAACCATTTTTGTATTAGGATCTACGAAAATGCTAGTTCTAACTCCCCAAGCATTAATGGTTTGAATAATTTCCTTGAGTTTATACTCATGAGAGATAGTATCCCAACCAGCACAGGAGGTTAACACGTCAGGGCCATCTGGTACAAGAGTTGCCTGAGCCGGACGAACCTTTTCAATGATTTCCATGTAGCGATCATCTGGATATCCTTCGATGTTGAACTCAGTTGTGACAACTTCGTTCAGATCCATCACATCTTTGTAGGTGATATGGCGTTCGTCAGGTCTGGGGTGAACAGTTATTCCCTGTGCTCCGAATCTTTCACAATCAATTGCCGTTTTGACAACATCGGGATTATTCCCTCCACGAGCGTTGCGCAACGTTGCAATTTTGTTGATGTTTACGCTAAGTTTGGTCATGAATGATCAACGTTATTTCAAAGCAAATTTGTTCAGAAAAAATAGATTATGAGTTTAAAAACGAAAATAGAAGCAGAAATCAAGCAGGCCATGTTGAACAAGCAAAAGGAGCGTTTGACTCCTTTGAGAGCCATCAAATCGTTGATTTTACTTGCTGAGACAGAAAAAGGAGGTGGTGATGGACTTTCTGAAGATACCGAATTGAAGTTATTGACCAAGGCTGCCAAACAAAGAAAAGACTCATTGGAAATATTCAAGGAACAAGGTAGAGATGATCTTGCAGCCAAAGAACAAAGTGAATTAGAAGTAATTGAAGAGTTTTTACCAAAACAATTGTCAGAAACCGAATTAGAAGTGGAGTTGAAAGCCATCATTGCGGAAGTAGGTGCTTCTGGTCCTCAGGATATGGGTAAAGTAATGGGTGCATCGACTAAAAAATTAGCTGGAAAAGCCGATGGCAAAGCTATTTCTGCTAAAGTGAAGGAACTTTTGAATCAATAGAGATCTCGGGTGAACTACTTAGATATATTTTTCATCGCGATTTTCATCATAGGAGCCATCAAGGGATACATGAAAGGTTTGGTTGTAGAGATTTTCTCCTTCCTGGCCTTTTTTATTGGTCTCTTTGCAGCGATTAAGTTGACCATACCTGTGGCTAATCACTTTTTCAATTCGAGTGATTACTTTCAGTTCATCACAATAGCAGTTTTTATTGGCCTCTTTGTGGTAGTGATACTGGTGATTAATATGATTGCCAAAGCGCTAAAAAAAGTATTGGACCTGACCTTTCTAGGTTTGTTTGATAACATACTTGGAGCCATAGCCGGAATCTTCAAATGGGCTTTTATTATTAGCGTGTTCTTTTGGGTGTTTGACTCTATTGGACTGAGATTAACTGGTGAACAATCTGATGGCTCATTGATTTATCCATTTATCAAACATCTTGGTCCAGCTACGTTTGAGTTGGTTTCCAAAATGCTGCCGTTTCTTCAAGATATGATAGATTCGCTGAAAAATATTAGTGATAAACACAAAGAAGTGTACACATAATTGTTATTTCTTTTGTTAATTTAAGATAGATGCAAGTCAAAGAACAAAAAGGGTTTAGTTACATAGATGAAGGCGAAGGAGAAGTGTTGCTTTTACTTCATGGGTTGTTCGGTGCTCTAAGTAACTGGGAAGATGTAGTGAATAAATTCTCTCAGAAATATCGAGTGATCATTCCTCTACTACCCATCTATACCATGCCAGTTAAAACTGCCGGCTTGGATTCCTTGAATAAATTTACTGAAGAGTTTGTCGAGATGATGTCACTCAACAAATTGAACATCATTGGAAACAGTCTTGGAGGTCACGTAGGTTTGATTTTTACTTTGGCCAATCCTGATAAGGTAAATACCTTAATTCTTACTGGGAGTTCTGGTCTATTCGAAAATGCCATGGGTGGATCATTCCCTCGAAGGGGGTCTTATGATTACATACAAGAGCGAGTGGCTTATACATTTTATGATCCTGCTACCGCTACTAAAGATCTGGTGGATGAGGTATTTGAAACTACCAAAAGCATCCCTAAAGCATTAAGAATCGTAGCAATTGCAAAATCCGCGCAGAGAAATAACATGGCGGATGACATTCCCAATATCAAAGTGCCAACTTTGTTAATTTGGGGATTGAATGATACCATTACTCCTCCATATGTAGCGCATGAATTTGATCGTTTGATACCAAATACGACTTTAAGATTCATTGACAAATGTTGTCATGCTCCAATGATGGAACGTCCTGAAGAATTTAACGTTATATTAGAAGAGTTCCTTGAAAAAGAGTTAGTATGAATGCCAAAGATCTGATCAACTATTTGATTCCACCATTGAAGCCACAGGATAAAATATCCAAGGCTAAACTATGGATGGATGAATTGCGTTTATCAGAGCTTCCAGTCGTAGAGGATGGGCGTTTTATTGGAATAATTGATGAAGAACTCCTTCTCAATGATGAGCTCCAGTATCCAAATGTTGGAGATTACCCACTCGTAGGCCAAAGTTGCGTAGTACAAGCCGGGCATCATTACTATGAAGTCCTCAAAGTTTCTGGAGTTGAGGGTTTTAGAATTGTAGCAGTTGTAGATAGCCTGAATCAATACCTTGGTGTCGTTTCTATAGAAGATGTAGTGGAAGCATTTGCAAAAAATTCATCTGTTAGCACACCCGGAGCTATTATAGGGATCAAATTAAAGTATCATGACTATTCCTTATCTGAGATTAGTCGAATCATTGAATCCAATGAAGCTAAAATCCTAAGTAGCTACTTGAGTCCACATGCTGACGACCCAGATAATCTTCATTTAACTCTCAAAATAAATAAAGAAGAAATCACGCACATCATTGCCTCTCTAGAACAAAGTGGTTTCTTTGTGGAGAATTCGTACAATGTGGTCGACTCCAGTTTTGATGAGAAAGAGCGCATTGATATTTTAATGAAATATCTTAAACTCTAGATAGAATGGGCAAGATTGCCATTCATGGGAGAAGAATTGCTCCAGAATCCATCCAATATGTAGAAGATATTATCTCTATCATTCAAGCTAATGGGAGAGAGATTTACGTTAGTCCAGGAATTTCTGGGATAGACGTGGATAAGGACTTATTCTCTGATTTTCCAAAATACGAACCCAGGAAGGAAATGGGACAATTTGAGGCAGTGTTTAGCCTGGGTGGTGATGGCACGCTGTTGGAAACACTGACACATGTTGGATCCTCAGAAGTCCCGATTCTTGGGATCAATCTGGGTCGTCTTGGCTTTTTGGCTGTGATTTCCAAAGAGAATATTGCGGATGCCTTGGAAGCATATTTTCAAGGCAATTATACCTACGAGGATCGATCCTTACTTGAGCTTACTACCTCTAACAATTTATTCGGAGAGGAAAACTATGCTCTCAACGAATTCGCGATTCTAAGAAAAGACACCTCATCCATGATTACTGTAAAAAGTTATTTGGATGGTGAGTTTCTCAATACCTATTGGGTAGATGGGTTGATGGTAGCTACGCCCACAGGGTCTACGGGATATTCTTTAAGCTGCGGGGGTCCTATTATTAGTCCTGACACTAAAAATTTTATCATCACACCAATTAGTCCACACAATTTAAATGTACGACCTCTGATTATTTCTGAGAACAGTCAACTCATGTTTAGAGTGGAGTCTAGAAACCAATCTTATCAAATTTCTTTAGACTCGAGATCCGAAGCGGTCACTGATTACGTAGATTTTTATGTGAGGAAAGCACCCTTTTCATCGAAATTGATCAAAATTCAAGGCACATCTTTTTTAGATACCCTTCGAAATAAGTTAACTTGGGGGCTTGATAAACGCAATTAACCACAAAAACCGCCGAATTGGTTTATCTTTGCAATAGTTTGCTTGCGAAATTATGAAGCTTAAAATAGTAATACCGTCATTAATTCTTCTACTGTGTGTAGGGTTGTCAGATGCTGATGCTCAGTTTGGAGGAAACAAATACAAGAAAAGAAATAAAAGAAATAAGGCCATGTCTAACTACACCAACCGAGGAGGGGGTAGATTCAGACCATACAACTTTGTTTCTTTCAATGTTAATGCATTGAACTATTATGGTGACTTAGCTCCTGTTAATAGGGCCGCGAGTACTGACATTTCATTTACAAGACCGGGTTTCGGGGGTGAAATCGGAGCAAGATTTCATCAAAGGATTGCTGTTAGAGCTGGCTTCAACTACGGTAGAATTAAGGGAGATGATATTACTTCAGATCCAGAGCCAATAGAATCCGCAGGGAGGTATGCTCGAAATTTGAGTTTCAGAAGTGATATCAAGGAAATCCACTTAGCATTTGAATTCTTTCTACTTCCTACTTGGGGTGGTCCAAATGTCCGACCAGATTTCAATGTTTATCTAGCAGGTGGTATTGCTGTTTTCCATCATGAACCAAAAGCCTTAGTTCCCAATTTTGACTACTCTCTAGGTGATCAATCAAGTACAATTGCCGCACCACAAGCTGGAGAATGGGTAAGGTTACGGAAATTAGGTACGGAAGGGCAATTTATAGAAGGCTTGGACGTTAAAACCTACAGTCCAATCCAATTGTCAATTCCAATTGCTTTGGGTGTCAGAATGAGATTGCCTGGTCCATTCAGCGCTAGTTTGGAAATGGGGTATCGTTACTTATTCACTGATTACATTGACGATGTAAGTGGAAAATTTGTTTCTTTTGATCAATTTGATGATCCTCTGGCAAGAATCATGTCAGACAGAAGTGCAGAACCTTTTGGTGCATGGTCTGGAGAAGATCGGGGAATACAGACCACATCTGAAATTTTACCGGACGGTATTCGATATTATGTAGCCGGTGGGGAAGACAAATATCGAATTGGTGGTGGGATCGCCGATGGTTCTAGAAGAGGAAACCCGAATGATAACGACATGATCTTCATGACATCTTTGAAGTTGACAATGATACTTGGACAAGTAAGAAAGTCAGCTAAATTTAGATAGTCTTTTGAAACCAATAATTTTTATTCTTTGCCTTTTTTTAGGCACTTTGTCTTTCGCTCAGTTTATTGAGTTTGGTGGAGGAATAGGTGCAGGTCACTATACTGGTGATGTGGTACACTATCCACATTTGGAAATGACCAAAC
>CEPX01033866.1_pt1 | contig 21259 bp, 19 predicted proteins | sample 361361 | NCBI WGS metagenome assembly CEPX01 (sample SAMEA2619974, study PRJEB7988) | marine metagenome | biome: marine biome (ENVO:00000447); feature: mesopelagic zone (ENVO:00000213) & marine oxygen minimum zone (ENVO:01000065); material: "saline water (ENVO:00002010), including plankton...
AGTATAATATCAATTTAATTATTTATTTCTATCTGTCAAAGTTACTTTGCAGGAAATTTCTTTATTATTTCTTAAAATCTTCAAACCAACCTTATCTCCTACTTTGAATTTTTGTAAAATATCGTCTAAAGACTCTTTAAAAGAAATCTTCTTTTTTCCCATTTCTAAAATTATATCCGCTTCCCTAATTCCCGCCAGATTTGCCGGGCTTCCGGGAACAACGGCATCGCTTTCAGGAATTTTATCTGAAATAATTAGAGCTCCCTGGTTAGAAGGCAGCTTATACCTTTTTTGGAGATCCTTGTTTAGTAAAATATATCTTACTCCCAAGAATGGCTGACGGATTCTCCCGTATTTTCTAAGGTCTTCTAAGTCTTTTTTAGCGGCATTGATTGGCAGGGCAAAGCCAATATTTTCGGCGAGAAGGACTGTTGCGGCATTAATTCCAATTACTTTGCCTTCAATATTTGCCAGAGGACCTCCGGAGTTTCCTGGATTAATAGCAGCATCTGTTTGAATAAGACCTCTTAATCGTTGAGCTTTATGGTCAAAAGCGCTAAAAGCTGAAATTTGGCGTGATAATCCAGAGACTATCCCAACAGAAACAGTGTTTCTAAAAATACCCAGAGTGTTGCCAATGGCAATAGCTGATTGCCCCAATTTAATTTTAGAGGAATCACCCAGTTTAACCGATGGTAAGTTTTTAGCATCAATTTTTATAATTGCTATGTCGTTGATGGGATCTTTAGCTAAAACTTTTGCTGTGTATTTCTCTTCGTTGTTTAGTAAAACAATATATTCTGCTTGAGGATCAGCTACCACGTGGCGATTAGTTAAAATTATACCCGAGGAATCAACAATAAAACCCGATCCGCCGCCAATACTCATCTTTTTCTTCCCTTTGGGAATCATAAAAGGTCTTTCAAATCCAAAAGGCAATGAGTCCTTAAAAGGATTCTCAAAAATTGGTAAATACTTTGAGGCAGTGATACTTATAACTGCCGGCAAAACCTTTTTTATTACTTTAGGAATTTGATTATCTCCTTTCATTATTTGCATTATACAATATTAATAAGGATAGGTTAAGTTTTACAAGAGGGCAAAGTCGTGATAATATTTGGGATAGTCCGCCCCTGTAGTTCAATGGATAGGACGGAGGTTTCCTAAACCTTAAATGAAGGTTCGACTCCTTCCAGGGGCATGGGCCTGTAGCTCAATTGGTTAGAGTATCAAGATGGCATCTTGAGGGTTAGGGGTTCGAGTCCCCTCAGGTCCACCAAGGAGGAGTACAGCTAATGGCAAGCTACGAGTTTGCTAAACTCGCGTCGTCTAAACCGCGACTTGTGGGTTCGACTCCCACCTCCTCCGCATTAATTTTAAGGCGAGATGCCAGAGCGGACGAATGGGGCTGTCTTGAAAACAGCTGTGCCTTTACGGGTACCGTAGGTTCGAATCCTACTCTCGCCGCAAATAAAAAACACGGAGAACAGTTCTCCGTGTTTTTAGTTATAGATAGTTTTTATTCTCTGGCTATGGCTACTCCCCAGACTTCTTTTGCTTCAGCTTCCTTTAGAATTCTAGCGTATTCTTGCATGGGAGAATTGTCAGTATAGATATCGTCTACTAATAAAATCTTCTTTCCTTTTATTGTTTTAATATTTTGAGACAGGGCATCGCTCAAGACAGGTATTTCAAGGCAGCTTGAAAGCTCTTTGGCTATTTCTTCGGCTGGATTAAAACCGCGCCATTTCAATACCTTCTTTGAACAGGGGATGGGAATAAGGTAAAATTCTTCCCTTCTTTCTTTTTCTAAGAAGGAAGGAGGTTTTTCTAAAAGCTGAAAATGAGTTATTATTAAAGAAGCAAGAGGATTGGCCAGTTCTTTAATTAGAGGTTCATATTTAAATTGAGAAATCAACCTTTTCATTAATCGATGATTATAAGGAACAGCGAAGTAAAGGCCGTCAAGCTTGGCTTTTCCCTGGCAGCTTATACAGGTTTTACCATCAAAGGACATTCTGGTGCAATAAGGACAAAATTGCTTTCCTGAAACTTCAAGAAGAGCTTGGCAGTCAGGGCAAAAATAACTTCCCTCTTCCTTACAGTTAAGGCAGGATTTGGGGAATAAAATATCCAAGAGAAATTCTTTTATAGAAGCCAAAGGTTTTTCCATAAATAGGGTAATTCTATTTTAAAATAAAGGGTAAAAAAGGCAAGGATTTTTTCACATCGCAGGTTTCTTTTAAAATGTTATAATAATGACATGTCCTGGATGCCGATCAAAATGATTCCTAAAAGTTTTTTAGGAGTTGACATTGGTACCTCAGCTATTAAGGTAGTTGAAATATCGCGTTGGGGAAATAGAAGAAAATTAGAGAATTACGGGGAAATTAACGCCAAGGTCATATACCAAAAGCCATTTAGGACTTTTGACAAAAGCACTTTGACCGTTTCCAGCGAAGATACGGCCAGAGCCATATTGGCAGTTCTGGAAGAGTCTAATATTAAAACTAAAGAAGTTATTTTTTCTATTCCTGACTTTTCAAGTTTCTTTACCTGGTTTGAGTTGCCCTCAATGACCAAAGAAGAGCTGGGCCAGGCAGTTGAATATGAAGCTCGCCAGCATATCCCCCTTCCTTTATCTGACGTTACTTTAGACTGGCAGCTTATTGGAAATAAATCCCCAAACAAAAAGGATAACCCTTTTAAGATTTTATTAGTTGCTGTTCCAAACGAAGTTATTAGCCAATATCAAGAAATTGCTTCCATGGCTCAGCTTAAGCTTAAGTCCTTAGAAGCTGAAGTGTTCGGGCTGGTTAGAGCGATTTCCAATAAAGACCATAAGGAAACTGTAATTTTGGTGGATATTGGGTCTCAGAGCACAACAATCAGCATTATTGATAAAAAAGTTTTAAAGATAAGCCATAGTTTCGATGTTGCCGGCAATGAATTAACAGCCGTACTTTCTAAGGGATTAAGCATTGATTACAAAGCGGCCGAGGACCAAAAAAAATCTCAGGGATTATTAGTTTCTGAAAAGCCGGTAAGGAAAATCCTTCTTCCCCTAGTTGATTTAATAATTAACGAGATAAAGACAATTTCTAAAAACTATCAAGAGAGCGGGGGTGGGGAATCTCAGAAAGTTATTTTAGCCGGAGGCACAGCTTTGCTTTCCGGTTTGAGCAACTATTTTTCTGAGCAACTGAAAAAACCCGTTGAAATTATCAATCCATTTTCCGATATTTTTTACCCCCCAATTTTAGAAGAAACCCTAAAAAAAATGGGTCCCTCTTATGCTATTGCCGTAGGCGTGGCTCTAAGAGGACTTGAGTAAATTATGGTTGGTATTATTCCAAAACCCCCGGTAAAAACACTTTGGTGGCAAGATATCTTGCTTTATTTTTCCATAGCTTTATTGGCAGCCGTTGTTTTAGGATATTTTATTTTGGGTAATTTCCAAAATAAATCTTCAGCTTCTCTCCAAAATTTAGAAGAAACCCTGGCTACAGAGAAAACTCCTCAAGAAAGAAGCGCCGAAAAAGAAGTCTTTCAATACCGGAAAAAAATCAGTGATTTTTCCAACCTCCTTAATGACCATAAGAAAACTTCAAAGTTCTTTGAGGTTTTAGAAGTTAATTCTCATCCTAAAATTTGGTTTTTAAAATTCATTTTAAACCCGGATGATCTTCAGGTTTTGCTTTCTGGTCAAGCGGAAAGCTTTCAAGTCCTAGGAGAGCAGCTAATTTTATTCCGTGAAGTCAAAGAATTATCAAAAGTAGATTTATCTGAAACAGCAATTGGCAAGAACGGAAAAATTGAGTTTACTTTTTTACTTTCTTTGGATTCAAAAATATTTAAATAACATGCCAAGATTTCTCATCACAGCTATTGGTTTCGGTCTTGCTCTGCTTATTGGTTTAGTTTTGCTCTGGCCGAAATATCAGGATTTCACTGATCTTCGGCAGCAAATCAAGAAGAAAAATATTGAACTGCAATACCGAGAAGAGTATTTCATTAAGATTAATGAAGTTTCCGATGAATTGGTTGGACATGAATCAGCCCTTCTTAAAATTGATTCCGCTCTTCCTCAAAACTATTCAATACCAGCGCTATTTTCCTTTTTAGAGGTGGAATCTTCTAGGTCGGGATTAATTCTAAAAGAGGTAGCTTTAGAGTCTATTAAGAATTCAGACCAGGAGCCAGAGATTAAGACTATTTCCCTTGAGGTTCTTCTTTCGGGATCTTACCCGTCTCTTAAGGATTTTCTTTCCAATTTGGAAAATAGCGCTAGATTATTAGAGGTTAAAAATCTTTCTTTTTCTTATCCCGAAGAGCCAGAAGACCCATTCACCTTTCAATTATTAATTCAAGCTCGTAGCTATTAATGGCCATTACTTTCCTCCAACAAAAGAAAAGACAGCTATATCTAATCTTGGTTTTAGGAGTTTTTATTTTAATCACCCTTATTGTTATTTGGTACGGATTTTTTCTTAAAAGGCCGAACATTCTCTTACCTGAAACTTTAAGGCCTCAAACAATAGATATAAATTTTAAAGCTTTAGACGATCCCCGCTTAGAAGAACTCCAGTCTTTTAAGCAAATCTCTTCTTTTGAAGGGGAGGCGGGTAGGGAAAATCCCTTTATACCATATTAATTATTATGACCCTTATTCAACATTTAGTTAAAAAAGGAATTATAAATAAAGAAAAAGCAGGTACCTTAGAATACGAGGCGAAGACTTCGGGTAAAAACGAAGAAGAGGTAATTTTAAAATCAGGGATAATAAACCAAGAAGCTCTCTTTGACATTAAAGCTGAGAACTTAAATATTCCTTTAAAGAAAGTTGTTGCTGAAGACATACCTCTGAAAGTTCTCGAATTAATTCCCGAAGATTCAGCTAAATATTACCAAATGATTCCAATTTTCAAAAAAGAAAATCTTTTGGAGGTGGGAATGGTTTATCCCGAGGAGTTAAAAGCTCAGGAAGCTTTAAAGTTTTGGAGCCGTCAAGGGAAGTTTAAGTATAAAATTTTTCTCATTACCCCGACCACTTTTAATAACCTTTTAAAGCAATATAAAACCCTCCGGAAAGAAGTGGGCCGGGCCTTAGAAGAACTAGAGACGGAACTTAAATCCAAGAAAGGCGATTTGCTTCCTATTAGAGGACCTGAAGTAGAAAGAATGGTTGAAGAGGCCCCTGTCACCAAGGTGGTAGCCGTAATTTTAAGGCATGCTGTAGACGGGAGCGCTTCTGATATTCACATAGAACCAACCCGTAAAGACTTAAGAATCAGGTTCAGATTAGACGGGATTTTACATTCCAGCATTTTCTTACCCTTAAAAATTCATCCGGCAGTGGTGGCCAGAATTAAAATTTTAACCAACTTAAAGATTGACGAGACCAGGGTTCCCCAAGACGGCAGATTTTCCGCTAAAATCAACGAAAGAAATATTGATTTCCGAGTTTCCACTTTTCCAACTACTTTAGGAGAAAAAGTTGTCTTGCGGGTTTTAGACCCCAAAGAGGGCCTTAAGACATTTGAAGACTTAGGGCTGGAAGGAAGAAATCTTGAAGTTGTTAAAAAGGGAATGAAAAAGTCCTATGGTTTGATTTTAGTTACCGGGCCCACGGGATCTGGTAAAACAACCACCCTATATATTATTTTAAACTCTTTAAATAAAGAAGGTTCCAATATCGTTACCTTAGAGGATCCGGTCGAGTACTTTATGGAAGGAATAAATCAGTCTCAGATAAGGCCGGAGATTGGTTATAATTTTGCCCAGGGCCTTCGCCACATTCTTCGTCAGGACCCCGATATAATCATGGTCGGGGAGATTAGAGACGAGGAATCGGCTGCCTTGGTTACCCACGCTGCTTTAACCGGCCACATTGTTTTATCTACCCTTCATACCACCAATGCTTTAGGGGCCATTCCCCGTTTAATCGATCTTAAAGTAGCCCCGTTTTTAATCCCTTCAAGTTTATCTTTGGTTCTTGCCCAAAGATTGGTCAGGCGCCTCTGCCCTGACTGTAAAAAGAAAGTGAAGCCAAAAGATCGAATTAAAAACCTGATTTTAAAAGAAATCAATTCTTTGCCCGAGAGCATCAAAAGAACCATTCAAATACCAAAACCATTACAGGTTTATCAAGCAGTAGGTTGTAAAAAATGCAAGAACGAAGGCTATTTGGGAAGGATTGCTATTTTTGAAGTTTTAGAGATGACAGACAGCTTAGCTGAGATAATCTTAAAAGAGCCGTCAGAAGCCGCTATTTTAAAAGAAGCCCAAAAACAAGAAATGATCACAATGAGGCAAGATGGTATATTAAAAGTATTAGACGGTGTTACTTCGGTCGAGGAAGCACTAAGAGTAATAGAACAAAAATAAGAACCATGCCTCGCTGCAGCTCTTGCAGAACCTTGATTCGCTAATGTATAAATACATAATCTTAAATTAATTATGCCTAATCATTCAACTCAACTCAAACAATTACTAGGTCTTGCTTTCCAAGAGAAAGCTTCGGACCTCCATTTATCTGTCGGTCATCCACCTACTTTAAGAATAACCGGCCGCCTTGTTCCTTTAGCCAAAAAGAAAATGCTTTCTTCAGAAGATACTTTGGGCTTGTCTCAAGCCTTAATGAGAGAAGACCAGCGAAAAAAGTTTTTAATAGAAAAGGAGATTGATTTTTCCTATAATTTTGAAAATCGGGCCAGGTTCCGGGTGAATATATTTTTTCAATTAGGCTACGTTTCAATAGCTTTAAGACTGGTTCCAGTCAAAATCAGGACCATTGAAGAATTAAACCTTCCTCTTATTCTCCATGAGTTTACCAAGCCCAGCCAGGGATTCTTTTTAATTACCGGGCCTTCCTCCCATGGAAAATCCACCACACTTGCTGCCTTGATTAATGAAATTAACCACACCAGGTCAAACCATATAATCACTATTGAAGACCCCATTGAATATATTTTTAAAGACGATAGGTCTATTATCGATCAAAGAGAGGTTTATCGTGATACTAACAGCTTTGCCAGGGCTCTTCGTTCTACTTTTCGTCAGGACCCAGACGTAATCATGGTCGGGGAGATGAGGGATGCAGAAACCATGGCTACGGCTATTACGGCGGCAGAAACCGGGCATTTAGTTTTTGCCACCCTCCATACTAATTCCGCTTCCCAGACTATTCACCGAATTGTTGACAGTTTTGCTCCGGAACAGCAGAATCAGATTCGATCACAATTATCCGGCAGTTTATTAGGAGTAGTTTCCCAGAGACTGGTACCGAGGATTAAAGGGGGTCTTATCCCGGTTTGCGAAGTTATGTTCGCTACTTCAGCAGTATCTAATTTAATCAGGGAGAATAAAATTCATGAATTACCTTTAGTTATCGAAACCTCGGCTGAAAAAGGAATGATAACCCTTAACCGAGCACTGGCTGATTTAGTGAAGAAAAAAGACATTTCTTTGGAAAATGCTTTGGTTTATTCTCTGAATCCCACTGAACTTCGAAATCTTACCCGGCGTTAATTTAGATGAAGTTTAATTATCAGGCCAGAACTAAAAATGGAAAGGTTCAAACCGGGACAGTTGAAGCTTCTTCTAAAGAAGTAGCCCTTGTCCTTTTACAAAAACACGCATTGTTTATTACCCTTTTAGAGGAAGCTGGAATAGCTCCAATTTGGGCAAGGAAAATTAAATTTTTTGAAAGGGTTTCCAGGAAAGAAGTGGTAATCTTTACTCGCCAGCTTGCAATTATGTTCAAGTCAAAAGTTTCTTTGAATGAAGCACTGGCCGTTTTTTCCAGCCAGGTTAAAAATCTTAGTTTTCGGGATAAGATTTTTAATATTTCAGAGCAAGTTAAGGGAGGAACGCCGTTTTCTAAAGCTCTTTCTACTTTTCCAAATGTTTTTTCAACTTTTTATGTAAGCATGGTTAAGTCTGGTGAAGTTTCAGGGACACTAGCTGAAAGTTTAGATTATTTGGCTGATCATTTAGAAAGAGAATACCATCTTTATTCCAAGATGACGGGAGCTATGGTTTATCCGGCTCTTATTTTAGCAACCATGATCGTTATCTTTGGTATAATTATTGTTTTTATTATTCCTCAATTAACCGAAGTTCTAGAAGGAAGCGAACAAGAACTTCCTTTTGTTACTGTTTTAGTTATTAATCTTTCTGAATTTATCAGGGGTTGGTGGTGGCTAATGTTTTTAGCCGTCGGGGGACTGGGAATTTTCGGCTTTCAGTATTTAAAAACGGCTGAAGGAAAAAAGTTTTCCGACAGAACCCTCTTGAAAATACCAGTAATCGGCACTTTTTTAAAAATGATTTATCTTTCCCGCTTTGCTGAAAATCTTTCCACCTTGATTTCTTCCGGCTTGCCTATAGTTGAAGCCCTTGAGATTACGGGAGAAATTGTCGGCAACGATCTCTATAAAACAATTATTTTCCAAACCAGAGACGACGTGAGAAAAGGCGATCAAATCAGCAAGGTTTTAAAGAAATATCCCGAGGCCTTCCCTCCGGTTTTTACCCAAATGGTATTGGTCGGGGAAAAGAGCGGAACTCTAGACAGCACTTTAATGAATATAGTTGATTTTTACCAAAAGGAAGTAGACAGGTCAGTGGAAAGCCTTTTAAGCGTTTTAGAGCCTATTATGATTATCTTTTTAGGTTTGGTTGTCGGTGGCATGGTCGGAGCTGTTTTACTGCCTTTTTACCAGATGACCGCATTGTAATTTTCCACATTTCAATTTAATTTTAGTGTGATATTATTGAAAGTAGTTAAAAACCAATAAAGGTCGATTTAAAAGACAATAACCATTGATAATAAAATAATGCAAATTTTTACTAAAAAAAGCCGAGGTTTTACCTTAATCGAACTTTTGGTTGTTATTGCCATTATTGGAATTTTGGCTTCCGTTGTTTTAGTTTCCATGGGTGGAGCTAGGGCTAAAGCTAGGGATGCGGTAAGGAAAGCTGACATGCGCCAGCTTCTAACAGCTCAAGAAATGTATTACGGAGATTGGGACGCCTACTTTACTTCAGGTAGCTACCCGACCAACATCAGCCCCTTCATGGTTAGTACTCCTTCTGACCCGGGAACCGGCACTTACCTTACCATCAGCAACACTGGAGAGGGTCAGTCATTCTGTTACTACGCCACTCTTGAAACCTCTCCTGTTACCTATTACACTTCTTCTCATGGAGGAAACTTTACAAAAACTGAAGCTCCTACCTCTCTCAGTAATTGTGCTACTCCTTAAGGGAGCTTAATCGTTTGATATAAAAATGACGGAGATTTTCTCTCCGTTATTTTCTTTTTGGTGGTATAATATAAAAATGAGCTTTTTATTATATCCTTTCATTTTCCTTTTTGGCTTAACCATAGGAAGCTTTTTAAATTCCGTAATTTATCGGCTTGAGGTTAAAGAGAGCGCCTTTAAGGGAAGATCTTATTGCCCAAGATGCCACCATTCTCTAGGTTGGAAGGATTTAATCCCTCTTTTTAGCTTTTTATCGTTAAAGGGAAGATGTCATTACTGCCAAAAACCTATTTCTTGGCAGTATCCTTTAGTAGAAATAACTACGGGCCTTCTTTTTGTTTTTCTGGCCCACTATTCAATTTACGACTTGGGACTTATGATATACTGGTTAGCTATTGCCTGTTTTTTGATTGTTATTTTTGTCTACGACCTAAAACATTACATTATACCAGACAAAATAATCTACCCTGCCATTATTATCGTTTTTGCATACTGGCTATTGGGAAATTTAGAGATGTTGCTGAATCCGTTAATAGCTGCACTTTTAGCGTCTAGTTTTTTTCTGACAATAGTTTTGGTATCTAAAGGCAAGTGGATGGGCCTGGGCGATGTGAAGCTAGCTTTCTTTATGGGTTTATTTTTAGGTTGGCCAAATATCCTCGTGGCCTTATTTTTAGCTTTTTTCTTTGGTGCTATAATAGGAATAGGATTAATAGCTTTTAGCAAAAAAACCCTTAAATCAGAGGTACCTTTCGGCCCATTTTTGATAATCGGCACATTTGTTGTCCTCTTCTTCGGGGAAAATTTAATCAATTGGTATTTAAACCTATTTTTACTATAATAAAAGTAGATTAGAATTACTTATTAAAGGTCGATTTATTTATAAACATCTTTTTTAAATATGCGTTCTCAAACAATCATTATCCTCGTTGGTGGAATCTTAATCGGGCTTTTTCTCGGCTACGAGATTTTTAACGCTGGATCAATTACCAAAAAAGCAGGAAAAACTATTCTCCCTTACTCCAGTTTAATTATAGATTGGCGGGCCGGTGTTTCCGGGGAGGTAACTGAAATAACTGCAGAATCAATTACCATTTCTTCTGGCGAGGAAACTCTTACCGTTTCTCTTTCTGAAGAAACAAAAGTAAAGAAATTTATTATTATTGATAATCAATTAAGTGAAAGCAAAGAAGATTTCTCTCTCTCAGATATTGAGAAAGGCAATAAGGTTGGTCTTGGAATTATCGCCAACCCTAAAGGAGAATTACGGGTCGATCAGGTTTCTATCCGCGAGATACAATAATAATTAACAGTTATAGTTATGTCTTTATCTCCTTTTTCCTTTGTAAGGGTTCTTATTTTTCTCGTGATTATAGGAGGAGCTTTTGGTGTTGTTTTTAGTGCCGATGCTTTAGTTTGCGATTGGGAGGATTGTACTGACACCTGGGTTAATGGCTATTGGACCCAAGTATGGGTCTCTGGCTACTGGGATACTGAACGCATAGATTATTGGGTTGAAGAAGAGGTTTGTGAAGACGTTACTATAAATCCTTCAGGTTACTATGAAAACCAATGTGAAGACGTTTGGATAGACCCTTCAGGTTACTACGATACTTGCTGGCGAGACGGGTTTTGGGGAAGATGCGTTGATGAGTACGCTCACCAGGAAACCGTATGTACAGATGTTTGGGTTGATGGACAGTGGGACACTTGCTGGAGAGATCACTACTGGGGAACGTGTTGGCAATCTGCCTACACTGACACCCAATGTGAAGATGTTTTGATAAGCCAATGTGAAGACGTCTGGATTCCCGGTTACCGGGAAAACCAGTGCGAAAACGTCTGGATTGATGATGGTTACTGGACTACTGAATGGGGTTGGTGTTGGGAGCCCGGCCACTGGGATACGACTTATGTGTGCGATTGGGAGGAAAGAGGATGCTATCTTTGGATATGTTTTTATGACTGGGTATGTACAGAGCAGGAAACTTGGATAGTAGGGTATTATTATAGTTGTTTGAAAGATGTTTGGGTTGATGATGGTTACTACGAAAGTCAATGTGAAGACGTCTGGATTCCCGGTTGGCAACAAAGACAATGTACAGACGTTTTGGAAACGCAATGTGAAGACGTTGAGGTTCCTGGTCATACCTATGATTGTTTGAGGGGTGGTTACTATTACGATTGCTGGCAGCCTGCCTCCACTGATACCCAATGTGAAGACGTTTGGGTTGATGATACTTTTTACGATTGCTGGCAAGAGGGCTATGATTATACTTGTTGGGTTGATCCTGATGCTTATCTTGAAACCCAATGCGAAGACGTTTGGATAGACCCTCTATCTTATCTTGAAACCCAATGCGAAACTGTTTTATCTCCAGCTTTTTACTATGAAGATGTCTGGGTTGACGGCTATTGGCAGGATGTCTGGGTTGGAGGATATTGGTCTACTCAGTGTACTGATCAATCTGAAACCTGTTCACCTACAACCATTAATTGCCCTAATGGCTCACAAGCCAGTTGTACTCCTACTTATTGTGAAGCCGAAGGATGCGGCACTTGTACTCCAGAGTGCCCGGTTAACAGTCCTCCTGTTACTTCAATTTCCTGTGATGCCTCAGAGTGTAATTCTACAGGTTGTGTAGCTTATACCGGCTGTCCCTTCTATTTAATAAACAATTCTACAGACCCTGAAGGAACAAGCGATATTACCAAGTCTGAATGGGATATTCTCAATTGGGGAGGAGATCCAGATCTTAGTTGTACTCCTGGCACTTTATGTGATTTTACGCCCCAGACTCAAACTTTGGGACCGGGCAGCTTCACTGCAGAACTTTATATCGAAGATACATTCGGTGTTTCCGATGCTAAAACCCAAACTTTTCAAATCAAACAAGAAGCCAGAGCTGATTTTAAATGCTCTTTGGACAATGAACTATGGCAGGATTGCGATACTTTTAGACCGGCTGTTAAAGAAAAAGCTTATTTTTTAGATCAGTCATCTTCTTCTGAGGGATCTTCAGGTATTATTTCTCGGGAATGGAGTTTCCAGGGAGGATCACCAGACAAAGATTCAGGTAATGATCTTAATCCTTCTACCCGGTTTCAGTCCGGCGGTCTAAAATCAGTTTCTCTAACTATTACTGATGATCAGGGAAGAGATGATACTAAAGGGTATAATATTTCTCCTGAATTTCCTCTGCCAGAATACAAAGAAGTTGCACCAACAGAATAATCAGCATTTCCTTAAGAAAACTTAATCGTTTGATATGAAAATGGCGGAGATTCTTTCTCCGTCATTTTCTTTTAGGAAGTTTTTCTGGTCAAGGGGTTGTGATATAATTAAAAAATGAGAGAAAAAGGCTTTACCATAATTGAGCTTCTGGTCGTTATGGGGGTTATTGTTATTATGACCGCTATTTTAGTGCCTAACTTTCGTCTAGGGCAGCAGCAGCTTGCTTTGGATAGGTCAGCTAATAAATTAGCTCAGGAAATAAGGAGGGTTCAAGAAATGGCCATGTCTTCAAAGGAAATTGGCCAGGGGATTGTTCCTTTGGGAGAGGAATTTTATCCGTTGGGTGGTTTTGGAATTTACTTTGATCAAAGTCCTCTTCAAATTACTCTTTTTGCTGATTGTGATGATAACCAGCGGTTTAGCTCGGGTAATATTTGCGGTAGCCCCCCTGATAAATTTAGAGAAAACATAGAAGATTTGGGATTAGAGCTAGGAATACAAATAGAAAATCTTTTCCCCTCTTCTTCTTTTTCTGTTACTTTTAAAGCCCCAGATCCTCTTGTTTGTATTGATGGAGATTGCAGTGATCCTTCATCAGCCGTCATTACCATATCTCTCATAGCCGATTCAAGTAAAACAAGGATAATAAGAGTTAATTCAGTAGGGCTAATAACAGTTGAGTAATAATCAATGAAAAAAGGATTCACTATAATTGAAGTTACCGTTGCTGTTTTTCTTATCACAGTAGGGGTTGTGGGGGTTTTTTCCTTGATACAGCAGGTTTCCGTTTTTGCCTCGATTTCCGGCTCAAGGCTGGTGGCCAGCTATCTTAGTCAGGAAGGCAATGAAATTGTCAGGAATATCCGGGATTCTAATTGGTTAGAGCAAAGATCCAACCCTTTTTTGCTTTGGGACGATGGTTTGCCTTCAGGAAACTGGGAGGCAGACTATAATAGCCAGAGCTTGTCTCAAGTATACAGCGCTACTAGCTATTTGAATCTAGACAGCAGCGGGTTTTACAGCTATTCTCTGGGTTCTCCAACCAGGTTTAAAAGAAAGATCAGTATTGTAAAACCCCAAGCCGATATTTTGGAGATTTCAGTTGAGGTTATTTGGGATGAAAGAGGCAGAAGTCACAGCGTCACTGCCCAGTATAATTTATACAACTGGCGATGAAAAAAGGATTCACTCTAATTGAATTAATGGTTTCCGTAGCCGTCTTTTCCCTGGCCTTAACCGCAGCCTTGGGGATTTTTGTATCCAGTTTAAAAGTCCAAAGGTATGCTCTTTCTTCCCAGCAGATTTCCAGCCAAAGCTCATATATAATGGAATATATGTCCCGGGCCGCAAGAATGGCCAAGAAAGACGTTGATGCCACCTGTATTACCGGGGAGCCGATAAAGCTTAACTATAAAAAGACCCATGATGGACAGGGAATAAAGTTTTTGAATTATCAAGGCCAATGTCAGGAATTCTTTTTAGAAGGAGATCGTCTTAAAGAGAACAAAAACGGAGTGGAAAACTATTTAACGGGATCTAATATTGAGGTTTTAAGATTCAAAGTGGGGCCAGATGGCAGCTGGGATCAAGAGGATGACGAGCAACCGAGAGTCGTTCTCTTTTTGGAAATTCAGGGCAAGGGACAAGGGTCAGGACAAAGGCCGAACTTAAAGCTTCAAACCGCTGTTTCCCAGAGAAATATTGATATTAGAAAATAGTTTTATGAATAATCAAGGTATTTCTATATACATCGCTGTAATAACAATGACTATTATCCTTACTATTGCTTTAGGAATAAGCGCTATTTTGATTTCTCAAATAAAGACCATGCAGGAGATGGGGAACTCCGTAATTTCTTTTTATGCAGCAGATACAGGTATAGAAAGATCCCTTTTTGAGGGGGGAGAGGTTTCCGGAATTTTAGATAATGGAGCCAGTTATGATGTCCAGCTTACTTTGCCGGGCCCCCAATGCTCAGGGCAAAGTTATTGTCTAAAGTCAATCGGAGTTTACAAAGAAACCCGAAGAGCAATTGAGATTGTAAGATAATATATGAAAAAAGAAGAAGTTAGACAAAGGATAAAAAAGTTAAAAAAGGTGATTTTCCATCACCGCTATTTATATCATGTTTTAGACCGCCAAGAAATTTCCGATGCCGCTCTAGATTCTTTAAAGCAGGAACTTTATAAACTAGAAGAGCAATACCCAGAATTTATCACCCCAGACTCTCCTAGCCAGCGGGTAGGGGGGAAACCCTTAGAACAATTTCAGAAGGTAAAACAGAAAACTCCCATGCTCTCTATTGATGATCTTTTTTCTGAGAAAGAACTCAAAGATTGGCAGAACTATTTAAAAAGGTTAGAGCCCGATCTAAGTTTTGAATACTTTTTGGAATATAAAATGGACGGCTTTGCCGTATCTCTGGTCTACTCTAACGGGATATTAAAAGTAGGTGCTACCAGGGGCGACGGAAAAATAGGAGAAGACGTTACCCAAAATTTAAAAACAATAGAGAGTATACCATTAAGGTTAAATCCCAAGAACTCTTTGGTTAAAGAAAAAATTAAAGGAATGATTGAGGTGAGGGGAGAGGTCTATATGGATAAAAAAGACTTTGATAAATTTAACCAAGAAAGGGTAAAAAAAAATTTAGCTCCTTATGCTAATCCGAGAAATTTAGCTGCCGGATCCATAAGACAATTAGACTCAAAGTTAGCTTCTTCCCGGCCCCTTAAGTTTTCAGCTTATGACATTATTACTGATTTGGGCCAAAGGAAACATTCTCAAGAGCATCAAATTCTTCCTGACTTGGGCTTTAAAACAGATCCCGGGGAAATTTGCCATAGCTTAAAAGAGATTGTAGATTTTTGGCGAAAATCAGCCAAGAAAAGAAAATCCCTTCCTTTTCAAATTGACGGAGTGGTCATAAGCGTTAACCATAACCTAACTTTTAAGAAACTCGGGGTAGCGGGTAAGAGCCCCCGGGGAATTCGAGCTTTTAAATTTATTCCAAAGCAGGCTACAACCAAGGTTTTAGATATAAAGGTTCAGATCGGAAGAACAGGAGTCATAACCCCTATTGCTCAATTAGAGCCAGTGAAGGTAGGAGGAGTAACCATTTCCCGGGCTACTCTGCATAATGAAGATGAAATAAAAAGACTGGGGGTGAAAATAGGAGATACAATAATTATTGAAAGGGCGGGAGATGTCATCCCCGCTGTCTTTAAAGTTTTGAAAGACTTGAGAACTGGAAAGGAGAAAGAATTTAAAATGCCAAAGAAATGCTCTGTTTGTGATACAACTTTATTGAGGCCCAAAGGAGAGGTGGCCTGGAGATGCCCCAATCTTAACTGCCAGGCCCAAAGAAAAGAATCTCTTTATCACTTTGTTTCTAAAAAAGCCTTTGATATTAAAGGATTGGGCCCTAAAATTATAGATAAATTAATGGATGAAAACCTTATTTCCCAGGCTTCAGACCTTTTTGAATTAGAAGAAGGGGATTTGATTCCCTTGGAAAGATTTGCTGAAAAATCAGCTAAAAATAGCGTATCGGCTATCCGAGAAAGCAGAAAAATATCCTTATCTCGGTTTATCTATGCTTTAGGAATCCGCCATGTGGGCGAAGAAACAGCTATTGATCTGGCCCAATATTTTAGTTCTTTGAAGAACTTAAATAAAGCTTCAAAAGAAACATTAGAAGCTTTGCCCGACATAGGACCAGAGGTATCAAAAAGTATTTATAAGTGGTTTCAAGAGAAAAGAAACCAGGAATTAATTGACGCTTTATTAAAAGCAGGAGTGGAGATTTTACCATCAAAAAGATTCAGCAGAAAGCTTATTAAGAAAACATTTGTCATAACCGGAACCCTAAAAAGCTTAACCAGATCTGAAGCCCAAAAGAAAATAAGATTATTGGGCGGCAGTCCTTTAACTTCTCTTTCTTTAAAAACAAACTATTTAGTGGTCGGAGAAAATCCCGGTTCTAAGCTTCAAAAAGCCAAAAAACTGGGCGTTAAAATAATAGACGAGAAAGAATTCCTCAGAATAATAAAATAACAATTAAGCTATAATACAAGAAATTTTAAGCAAATGGTGTTCAATTATCTTAAAAAAGTGGATTGGGTAATTATTGTTTCAGCTCTTTTGCTGGTTGCTTTTGGCCTTCTCTCTATTTATAGTTCTTCTTTAAGCAGCGGGGATTTTTTAAACTTTGAAAAGCAGATTATTTTTTTGGGAATAGGGATTTTTCTTATGTTTTTGGTTTCCTTCTTTGACTACAGGATTTTAAGAAACGATCCTTATTTAATTTTGCTTTTTTATTTCTTTTCCCTCCTCTTTTTAGCAGGTTTATTTTATTTTGCTCCGGAAATCAGAGGAGTTAAAAGCTGGTATAAGCTGGGCCCTTTTTCTTTTGATCCAATTGAGTTAACAAAGCTAGTTTTAATTATTCTTTTGGCCAAGTACTTCTCAATGCGCCATATTGAGATGTATCGGATAAGACACATTTTATTATCTGGAATTTATGTTGCTCTACCATCAGTCTTGATTTTTTTTCAACCAGACTTAGGTTCTGTTTTAATTCTTATTGCTCTTTGGGTAGGCGTTCTTTTGATTTCGGGAATAAAAATCCGCCATTTTTTAATTCTTTGTTTAGCAGGATTGCTTTTATTTGCTTTAAGCTGGTCTTTTTTATTGAGAGATTATCAGAAAGATAGAATTTTAAGCTTTGTTTCTCCTCAAATGGAACCTTTAGGGGCTGGTTGGAGCCAGATTCAAGCTAAGATTGCTGTTGGGGCCGGAGGTATTTTTGGCCAAGGCTTGGGCCAGGGATCTCAGACCCAATACGGCTTTTTATCAGAGCCCCAAACCGACTTTATTTTCGCTTCCATTGCTGAAGAGTTTGGGATGTTGGGCGTATTGATTCTCTTTTTTCTCTTCTTGATTTTAATCTGGCGGATAATAAAAATTGGTATTGCCAGTCAAACTAATTTTCCCCGGCTTTTTGCTTCTGGTTTAGCCATCATCTTGGTTGCCCAAATCTTTATTAATATTGGAATGAATTTGGGGTTTCTGCCTATTATTGGGATATCTTTGCCCTTAGTAAGTTATGGGGGATCTGGCTTAATTATGACCCTTATCGGGTTAGCGATACTAGAGAATATAAAAGTAAATAGTTAGTAATATTGTCTAGCAGAAAAGCGCCTATTTTGGCGCTTTTAGTTATGCACAGCTTACCTCTTGACTACCCTCTTTGTTTAAGGGAAAATATATTAATCTATTAATATCGGTTAACAGATACCCCAAACAAGTCTTTAGAATCGCCTCAAGTGTCAAAAAAATCAGCGGTTTTATTTGGACTCTCTGAACCAATTTTACTAGATTAAGACTTATTGTCAAGTTCAATATTAACATGCTAAAAGGGAATTCTGAAAATTATATATCTCTCCAGGAAGCCACAAAGTACTGCAATTACTCACAGGAGTATTTATCATTAAGGGCTCGCAAAGGAAAATTGCGGGCTTTAAAGTTTGGTAGAAATTGGGTGACGAAAAAAGAATGGCTTAATGAATATTTAGATAAAGTCAAAGAGTATAACGGTAAAATCAACCATCAAGAAGTTGTTAAAGCAGAGTCAGTTGGACCCCCAGAAAATCTTCCAGTTACCAAAGAGGAAATTACAGAAGATCAACTGGTGGAGATCCCAAGATTGCGTTTTGGTTTTGCCTTAGCCCTAGTTTTTGTTTTAATAACAGCCGGTACGGTTTTCGGCAAAGAATCATTACAATCAGTTTTTAAAGACATTTCCCCAATCGTTCAAAAAGCCACTCACCAATTATCAGAAGTTACTCTAGACCTTCAGACCGCTCAATCTGCCACCAGTCTTTTTAAGGGGTATGGCAGTTGGCTGTCAAAACAGCCAAGTAAAATTACAGAAACTTATCAAAAAACAGATCAATACCTAGATGAGAAAATTTTTGGATTAAAAGACATAAAACTTCCCAAACTTGCTATTCCTCGTCCTAGTATTCCTCGTTTTAGTATCCCTGTTCCCAGTATACCCAGGCCAGATTTCACAGTTTTCAGAGATAGGACCTCTGACATTGTAAAGAGCTACTTTGCTATTGATAGCTCCCTTGATACTAAGATTGTTCAGGGAGCCAATAAAATAAAAGATAGTTATCTGGCAGCTGACCGTTTTACTGACAAGAAATTCTTAGATCTTGGAAAAGAGATATCTAAAGGTTATTTAGTAGTTAAAAAAACCTTAGTAGGAGAAACTCAAGAATTAGAACAGGTTTTTGTTTCAGGACAAGAAATTATAAATAAATTGGCCTCAGGATTAAAGGTTCGGGTTTTTGGTTTTGGTGATTTTGTTATTCAACCATGGAAAGGACCTCTAATTGAAAGGGTGGCCGTTGGAGAAAGAGTAGAGAAAGAAGAATTTGAAGAACTGCGCCAGGAACTAGAAAGATTAAAAGAAACACCCTTTGTCGTTAAAGAAGTTATAACAGAAAGGAAAGAAGTTACCGAGCTACAACCCATAACTGAAGTTACCAAAGAGATTGTAAAGGTTGATGAAAAGGCCTTAGCTGATTTCAGAACCCAAGTTTTTGCCCAAATTGTTGACTTGGAATCTGCAATCCAACAGCGCCTTTATGCTCCCGGCGGAGTCGTTTCCCAAACTATATATATTACAGAACCGGTCAGCTCTCCCAAGATCTACCAGGAAAACGGAGAAATCGTCTTACAGACGGTAGGCTCGGGAAATGTTATTCTTTCGGCTGCTACCGGACTCCAGCTCTACGGCCAGCAAGTAGTCATTAATTCTGTCAGCACTTTAAATCCTTTGGTTTACATTGCTGATGAAACTAAAATTGAAGGTCCGGTTACGGCCCAAAGAATTTATCTTTCTTCTCCCGAAAATTACGTTGGTGACCTTTTAAGCGTTAACAGCGGTAGTACTATATTTGAAGTTAAGACTACAGGAGAAACTAATTTGGTTGGAGATTTCACCATTACAGGCGACATGACTCTTACCGGCGACATGACGGTTACCGGTGACCGGGCTTTCTATGGAATAGAAACTGTTACCGCTTCCAGTACTTCAGCCATTCTTACGGTTTCCCAAACAGGAGGCGGAAGAATATTTAATTTCTCTTCAACTGGCACCTGGTCTACTGCCGAACTCGGTAAAATTACAGGAACCTCAGCTGGAGCCATTTTAGCTCTCTATCAAAGAGGAACGGGTTCTATTTTAACTGCTACTTCAACATCAGTTGCCACTTCTCCTGCTTTTAAACTAACTAACTTGGGATCTGGCAACTCTTTTGTTATTGAGGATTCAGATACAGATTCTAGCCCTTTTGTCATTGATGCTTCAGGCAACGTAGCTATTTCCACTACTACGGCTGATTATTTATTACAGGTTTGGGGTCAGGCCTTCTTTGGAACTTCAACTACTCCAGTTTTGTTTGTTGACACGGGAACTCAAAGAATTGGTATTGCCACTACTTCGCCTCAAGCCCAAGTTCATATCGGCGCTACTGTTACTTCTCACTCTCTTTCTTCTAACGATTTGATGATATCTGGAGATATAGAGGCAGAGGGTAATATCTGGTTTGATGGTTCTACAGCTACGACTACTATTGTTGGTGGTTTAATAGTTGATACCAACACTCTCTTTATTGATCCCTATGACAACAGAGTTGGCGTTGGAACAACCTCACCAATCTCTCTTTTAACCATTCAGGCCTCAACCACAGACTATGCCATGACTTTAAGGCAGTCAGCTGAAGCTACAGCCGGAGGCCTCTTGCATATATACAAACCAGGAACTGAGATCTTAAGTATCTTAAACTCAGGCAATGTTGGAATTTCCAGCTCCACTCCTTCTTCCTTGTTATCTGTTGGAGGCAATATCTATGGAACAGGGGGCTTGGGAATTGGCATTCTTAATACTATTGCAGGTTCCATCCAGACTTCAGGAACTACCACTATTGGCACTACCATTATTGTATCTGGTTCTGCCACTTCTACCTTTGCCGGACCAATAACCCAGTTATCTGGCGATCTTACTATTGGTTCAGCTCTTGGCAATATTCTTTTAAATCCTTATGGCGGCAACGTCGGCATTGCCACTACCAGTCCCAGTTCAGCTTTGGAGATAGAGGGCAATATTTATACTAAAGGAAACTTAACTATTACTGGAGATATAATGCCAACTTCCCCTAGAACTAAAGACATAGGTTCGGCTTCGGTGGACTGGCAGAATATTTATACAGATAGTCTCTATGCCAATAATATCTATGCTGCCACTTCTACTTTAGCTGGAACTGAAGGTGAAACTTTTACCATTAATTCAGATGCCACAGCTGACGCCACCTCTACCTTAAGGTATTACCGGGGAACAGACACTCCCCATGCTTTAATAAATTGGGATGCTGGCTATGATCGCTTCAACTTTAACTTCCCCCTTTATATTTCAAGTTCTGCTACCTCTACTTTTACAGGCAGTTTAACGGTTGATGCCAATACCTTATTTGTTGACTCTTACGACAACATTATCGGCATAGGAGATACAAGCCCTGATTTCGGCCTTGAGTTGGCAGCTTCTACCACTTCAGGTTATTTCGCTGTTTCAGGGTCAGCTGATGGCGACGGAAATAAGTTTATTATTGATGGAGATGGTAACGTTGGTATTGCTTCTTCCACCCCATCTGATCTCTTATCTGTCCAGGGAAATATCATAGGTTCT
>CEPX01197419.1_pt1 | contig 21254 bp, 14 predicted proteins | sample 361361 | NCBI WGS metagenome assembly CEPX01 (sample SAMEA2619974, study PRJEB7988) | marine metagenome | biome: marine biome (ENVO:00000447); feature: mesopelagic zone (ENVO:00000213) & marine oxygen minimum zone (ENVO:01000065); material: "saline water (ENVO:00002010), including plankton...
CCATTATTAGTAGGTATGGCAATGGTTGGAGTTGGAAGTAGATTAGGGTCTGAGGCAGGTGAGCATTGGGCTGGAGGTTTTGACTTTGGAGGTCCGGGTGTTCAAGGAGCAGAGGGAATTAAACCAACTGGAATGCGTCAGGACTTAAGACGTAATCTACAAGGACAAGCTACAGATGCATATGGTGGTTGGGATACAGAACAAAATCTTACTGCTATACAGGATTTTGTGTCAGCATATGGTTATGGAGGAGGCGGTACTGATGTTAAAGCAAGTTTTGGACAAGATTTTAAACTTACAAAGCCTAGTATATATCAACAAGTAAAGGGTACAAATGTAATACAAGGTAATCCAATAACATAATGTCAAGTAATCCATATTCAGGTTTAGGCGATGTAGATCCTTATACGTCATCAGGAGAACTTGGTGGTTTCGGGATGGAAGATATATATTCTGAATATCATAAATATGGCAGTATTATGGGTGATGTTGTGGGAGAAGGTGGTACCTTTGAACTAGGTGGTATGGAATTTGGATTACCAACTTATGATGTAACTCAAGAAAATAAATTACGAGAAATCTATAAAGAAGATTATTTAGATTTTACTAGAACTGTTGGAGATCTATATGGAGAATCATCTAAAGCTAGAAGTGAAATATCAAAACAAATTTCTAAATCAGGATTTGCTGGATCTGGACAAGCAGGAAGTTTAATGGATGAATATCAAGCAGGCATTACTGAGCAAATGAAAGAATTAAGGGAAGGGATGAAAGAAACTCGTTTAGGATTATCAGAAAGTATTGCAGAAATAAGGGAAGATTATAGTGATGATCTTTTCTCTACTTATATGATGTTTCTTGATGCTAATCCAGAGTTTGATGAATTAGGAATAGATACAGATACGATTATTGGATGCTATGATCAGGGACTAATATATAATCCAGCAACAGAGAATTGTGCTGAAATGGGAGAACTACCTGAAGAATGGACTGATGTATTTGAAGGGTTTGGAGAAGATGATGTACCTGTAGATAGTGATATACCTGTAGGTGATGATGATGATTATGTTAATTATGACTTTGAACCAAAACCAGACGAAAGTTGGGAGGCTTTCTGTGAAAGAGTTGGCAATTCAGCAGAAGGGTGTGTTGATATTCCCGATTCTGGTTTAGCTATATGTGATCCAAGCAATCCTGCTTATGAACCTAATAATCCTCTTTGTGAATAGGAGATATAAATGCCTAACGGAAATCCTTATTTTAATATAGATTGGTTAGAAGATGAAAGTCTTGATATTCCAGATTATCTTGCCGATATACCTAATATAAGAGAATTGATGTCTAATTATTTAGTTGCTGATGATGATTGGACTGAAGAAGATTATTTAGAATATGGTCGAGGTTTAGATATGGGAGCTACATATAAAGTTGGGGAAGAAGAAATGACTGGACAAGAATTATGGGAAAAAGTTGGAGCAGAAGGTTTTCTTAGTACTATACGAGATTATGACTATTGGGGTGAGGGAATTAAAAAAAGAAAAACTATGACTCAAATAAGTCAGAATTTAAATAAAATAGATAAAGCTAATAGATTGGGAACTACAGAAACAAGATCAATAAATGCAAAAACTGGCAAGGCAGGATTTGCTGGTTCTGGCCAATTTGATCAAATGATGACTTCTCATTATGGAGATGTTGGAAGAACTGTTAAAGGTTTGACTGGAAATATAAAAAAGAATATACTAGGATATGAATCAGATGTAGCAAAATTACGAGATAAACATGTAGATGATTTATGGGCTTTATATGGAGACTTTTTATCTACACAACCAGAACGGGGGGAGAAGCCTGATGATGTTTACACAGGTCCTCCAACTGGATTTGATATTACAACAGGTCCTCCAGAATGGGATCCAGAAGATTCTAATAGTTTTGATAATATTTTTAATTGGTGTGAAGGAATACAAGAAGAAGGTTATATTATAAATCAAGCAAATCAAATACTTCATGGTGCCAACTGCTTTCAAGCTGAAGTTGATTATGCAGAAGCATTATTTAATGAGGATCCTGTTTCATTTTGTGGTGCTGATAATTGGGTTTCAATACCAGGCCAATCCACATATACGCATACAATGCAAAATGGGGAATATCTTTGTGGTACTTTAGAAGAGCAGCAAGTAACACAACCTGGATATGGTGGATGTGGTTCTTCTGGTGGTTGTGCAGAAGGATATGAATGGACATGTACGGGGTTTGAACTTGTAGATGATTGTTCATCATGTTGTACTCCAATTGAATCTACTGGTCCCTCGGCTTTTAATTAAAGGAAGTTAAATGGCTAGACAAAGTATAGTAAATCAACAAATTTCAGGAATACGAGAGAGTCTATCTCAGATTCTTACTGCAGGAACTGCTCAAACTGAAGCTAATCGTTTGGTTATGAGTAGATCTCTTATATCTAATGAATTATCTACTTCCCAGGAAGAATTAAAATTATTACTAGAGGCATTTGAGAAGCAGCAAATTGACTTTCAAACAGCTACAGGTAGGACATTTACTCCAGCAGATCGTACTGAAGGATTTGATAAGTATGTAAGTGATATCCAGGATCCTGCATACCAACAATATGAAAATAAAATTAATGAAACTAGACAGGCCATAGCTAATCTTGAAGCTAATATTAATGATATTGATGAACTATTATTAGGGCCTGTTGCTGCAGCTAGAGGGTTTTTTAAAGGAGCTGTTGATCCAAGTTTTTCAGGAGACCCTAATATTATTGATGCTGAGGATTGGTCTGTTGAGAACTTTAAGGCTATGTATCCTGAAGAAGCTGAAATGTTTGATAAGCCAGGGTATCTTCAAGGTGCTCTAAGTGGAATAGAAGTTAGATCAGGATTAGATAAAATAGGAGCTGAAGCAGCATATACACAAACTGCTAGAAATGCTATAGCATATGCTAATGAAAAAGCAATTAGTGATGCAGGACAAATATTAATAAATCCAGAAGCCTTGAGGAAACAGGCAGAAGCTATAAATAGAAATATTCTTAGCTCTCTTGATCCTGCAGTACCATTATCTTCTGGATTAAATGATATTACGAATGCTACTGCAGCATTTCAACTTGCGCGTGATGTATTGTTAAAAGCTCCAAATCAACAAACAAATAAGAATGCTTTAGAAGAAGCTCGTAAAGATTTAGAGGCTGAAAAATATGCAGTTGGAAATGCTATAATGGGCTTAGGACCTACTGTATCAGAATATAGAACTGCTATAGATTATAATTATGACAATAGAAAAGGATTAAGTAAATTTGGTATTAGTGAAGAAGGATTTAATGATATTGTGGATGCAGGAGAAGAATTATATAATGCTGTAGTTCAAGCTTCTATTCCAGCATCTCAAAATGGAACACATGTACCATATGTAAGACAATTATCTCAAATATATGATTTTATAAGTGGTAGAGAAGATGTAGATTGGGAATTAATAGATCGTTATACAGGATTTGATCAAGCTGAATTTGAAGAAACACTTCCTGGATTAGTGCAAAGTTTATATGCAGTAGATGTAATAAGAAAAAGAATTTCCGCAGAATTAACAAGAAATGTTGATCTTAGTGAATTTCTTAAGGGTACAGAAGGTGTTGATGATCCAGATGAAATTGATATAACAGATTTAATAAAGCAAATATATGGATCATTACCTGCTGATACAACTGGGATTGATTCAACTGTAGTTGATTCAACTACAATTGATACAGGATTATTACCAGGAAATTTACCAGAGAGTAGTGTAGATCCCGTTACTTCACAAACTTTTATGGGAGGGTTTGCTAATAACTTTCGTGAAATGTTTGATTCTATAAATCCTCTTGATATAGGATTAGATATAACTGGTCAATCATTCTATCAGCCAGATTTTGATAGTTTAAATTATGATTCATCAGATACTTATTATATGTCATCAGCTCAAAATGAATATCTTGCATTAAGAGCTCTTGTGGAAAGAAAAGATACTCTTGAAACGATAGTAGCAGACTGGAGATCAACTCATCCAGGAAGAGGTAGAGGAAGTTTATCTGAAAGAGAAGAATATTATATATATGCTGATGCAGTAGCTGAATTGCAAGGAACAGAAGGTAGAAAAGCTGGCGGACTTGAAAGATTATTTTCTTCTAATATGGATCTCCAAATTCGTAATGCTAAAAAAGAATTATTTTTTAAATTGAGAAGTAGAGAAAGAGAAACTAAAACTTTACGAACTCATGCTATAAAATGGGATGGGCTTAATCCTGATTTAATAAATACTTGGACTCAAATACTTGATGTTCCTGCAGATACACCATTATATACATTAGATATAGATGAACTAGCAGAAGCTATAGCTCAAAGCGAAGGATGGAATGAAGAAGGTTCATTAGCACAAAAAAGAAGTAATCCAGGTAATTTATTATATATGGGGCAAAAAGGAGCGATAAGAGGAGATGATGGATTTGCTATATTTGATAGTGTAGAGGTAGGATGGCAAGCCCTTCTAAACCAATTGGCCTTAGATATGAGAAGATCAGAGAATTATTGGGCTGATGAAGATAATGTGAAGAGAGAAAGAATGAATGCAGACTCAGGATTAACAGAAGTTCTTAACAATTTATTTCAAGTAGCACCTTAAAGGAAATAATTAATGATAAGTAGAGAAGAATGGTTAGCCAATGAACAGGCTCGAATTAAGAAATTACAAGCAGAAGAAACAGAAAGACAACGTCTTGAACTTGAAAGAGAAGGTACTTTTGTTGAGACTGTACCTGGTGATTTCCTTGGTAATCTAGCATGGGGCTTTGGAGAATCTTTTGTAATCCCAGCAGTAGCAGATATAGCATCCGGGTACGAACTTTCTAAGTCATTTGGTAAAGATCCATGGGTTGAAGAATCATTAGCTGGTAAATTAGGGTATGCGCTTGGAACTGGAGCAGGCTTACTTACTGGTATTGGAGCTGTTGGCGTAGGTATAAAAGCAGGTTCTAAATTAGTTGGAGCAGGTACTAAATTTGGTGCTAGAAAAATAGCTGCAGCTGCAGGTGCAACTAAAGTTGGTGTAAAGTTAGGTGAAGATCAAGCAGTTAACTTATTAAAAACTGGTCAAAAGACCTTACAAGAGGGAATAAAGTCTCAAACGGTAGCTACTAAACCCTTTGCATGGGCAACAAGACGTGAAATAAAAAGAAATCCATTAGCAAATCAAAATATTCTTACAACTGCAAGAGAAACATTAAGAAAAAATATAATAGATGAAATTCCTGGAATAGATTCAAAAAGAGTTAATGCATTAGTTGATTTAACATTAAAGGAATCTGCAGAAAGTATGCATAAACATTTCGGAAGTACTATTCATGGAGGACTGTTAAAGTTCTTCCCTAATAATCCTAAATTAGCACAACTTGTTGGAGATCAGGGTTATGAAGCTGTATTGTTAGCTACTTATGATGTTATTCGTGGTGAAGCTGGTGAAATGTATGCTGATCATATAGGTTTAAGTGAATCAGAGGCTCCAGGATTATTTGTACCATGGTATAAAAGAGCTATGCATGGTGCTGTTTTAGGCTCCATATTAGCCCCTATAAGGTATATTCCTGGCGGTAAGGCAGTTCAGTTCGGTAAGAGTGGAATGGTGGCTGATATGAGGCATATAGGACGTTTTATGACTAATAGATTTAGAAGTCCTAAGAGTATGACTGGGCCACAATTGCAAACTGCATTGGGTAATATGTGGAGAGCATCTGGTAAGACTCCAGAATTTTTGAGAAATGTTCCAGAATTTACTCCAAGTTTATTATCAAAGCAAAATTTATCATCAATAGAATTAGATATATTGCGTAAAGGGTTTAATTCCATTAAGAAAGATTTACCTAGATTGTCAAGAAAATTAGCAGGAGAAATAGCATTAGATGGTGGTAAATCATTCTGGAGGGCTTCTATTGGGTCCTTAGCTATGAATGGTACGGCATATCATGATTCTTATGAGCAGGGAATTTTAGGTACCGACGAATATCCATGGGATAAGATGCTAGTAGATCATTATATTGGTATGTTATATATGAAGCGTGGTAAAACATTTGAGGGAAGACCTAAAATGCCTCGCTTCTTTGATCAAGTAGGACATGATGGAAATGGTAGTGAAATAGGACGAATGATAAAAACATTAGATGTTCTTGGATATGATAGTGAGAAACTGGATGCTGTAAATAAATATGGTATGGCTGTTGAAGAGAATGCTCAAAGACGGGTTATGGAGCAAGCTGTTGAGGAAGAAAGTCCTGAGATTGCTTCAATTCATGATTCAGTAAAAAAAGAAACTGTGACTCCTGCAGAATATCAATCTATTATAGAAGCTGATCAAACAGGAAGATCTAAATTGTGGACTGTACATGTTTTTGAGCGTATTGAAGGCTTAAGATCTGAAATAAATAGAGAGCAAGACCCTGCTAAAAGAGTAGATTTAGAAAAAGAAATGAGATATTTACAGGAAAAGTTTACTGTTGCAAGGGCATTAGAATCTGAAGGTTTGTATGGTTTAGAGAATATGATGACAAAGCCTATGACTGCAGAAGAAGCTTTGAAATATACGATGGATATGGCAGGGAAGAGGTTTCAAGGAAGAGAATTAACTGCTGATACTGTTCATGACCATATAAGAAGGGCAAGAAAGACTGCTGTTGGAGCTGTAACCAGAAAAATTAGAGATGATGCTTTAGGCTATATTAAAGATTCATTGAATGCTTTAGGTTATCCGGCTGCTGAAGATAATATGGGTAGACTTATTATCCATCCTACAACATTACAATTAATAGGCGGTATTAAAACAGATGCTTTTTCAATTGATGTAGCTAAAGGAGAAAAGGATAATCCTTATTTAAGAGCTGCATCAGTATTGCAAAATGTATTAGCAGAAGCTAGTGATGCTGGATATGTTAGAATAGTATCTGGTGAAGGAGGATCTAAATTTGTAGGTGAAGAAATAACAAAAGAAAGATTAGACGTATTTAATCAGCTATATAATACAAGTACAGATGCAATGCACCAATTATTATTTAATGATCCTTCAGTTCCTGGATCTAAATGGAGAGATACAACAGTTGGTTATTCAGAAAAAGACTCTGGATTCCTTGAACCATGGATTATGAGTACTAAACCTATATGGCATGCAATGCATACATGGGAATTACATGAACGTAATAGAAGAGCATATGATATATTCTCCAGAAAAGAAGGAAGCAAAGACGCTTATGAAGAAGTCACCAGAATCTTCAAAGGTAAGGGAAGAATAGAGTTCGAAGAAGCAGAGTTAGCTAATGTAACTCCTGAAGAGAGGCTTATTCTTAATAGAATTAATCTAATAAAAAGTATGCTTAGCCCGTATGGAAGTGAAATAGGTGTACAAAAAATTGGTAGAACTGAACTTACAGAAACTCTTAACGAAGCATTGGTTAAACATTTAGGTACATCATATGAAAAGAATATATTTTCTGATAATCAATCATTTGTATCATTATTAAATCATGTAAAAAGTGAATTAATAACAGAACTAACTGGTAATCCTAATCTTAATATGGGGTTGCGTAAAGCATTAATATTAGGGTTGAATGTAGATAATCCTATCACTCATAGAAATGGGCATGCATTAGAGATTATGACTGCTGATAGGTTAGAGCAAATAATATTAAGAGCTGAAGTTAATGCAGGACACTCTGCTACTAACCCAATAACAGAATATACTAAAGAGCTTATTAGAAATTATAAAGAAAAAGTTGAAATGCCATTGAGGAGAGCCTTAGAAAATACGCCTAATGTTAGGTTTGTTGATAAAGGTGATATTTCAATGGATTATTATACACCTAATGAGTTAAAGCAAACTATGCAGGAAATGATAAATGCAACTGATAGTATAGCTATCCAGGATTATGAAAGTTTATTACATGTAGTTGCTGATTTAAATACTAACGTTTCTGATATAGTAAAGAAACAAGCAGGCATGGTAGATCCAGAAGGAAATGTAAATAAAGAATTGGCAACTGCTATAGCTAAACTTTCTGAAAGAGCTGAATCAATTACACAGATGCTAGCATCTCATAGGGTTAGAAATGATGTTATTGGATTAAGAACAATGTTAGATCAAATGTTTAAACTAAATGATTTAAACCGAAAGCTAGAAGTAGATCCCCTTACTCCAGAAACTATAAAAGAATATAGAGAAACATTAGAGAATTTTGTAAAAGAGCAAAGAGAAATTCAACAGTCAAAATTAGTTTTAGAAGAGATTCCTGATGTTCATGATTATATAGAAGGTATTATAGATAATTTACATACTAGAGATAGAAGTGATAAATTGCATTCTGGAAATACATCTATATCAGAAACTCAATATGCTAATAGATGGTTTAGTGGTAATTTGGAAATGGTAGAAGGACTTAAAAAGAATCCTGTTGATTTAATTAGAAAAATTACAAACTTAAGTCAAAAGCAGATAAGACTTATAGGGGTAGTAGACGAATTTATTGCTAATGGAACTCCAATATCTTCATTTGATCATTTAGCTAGATTGACAGGATTGAATGCTACTGATTATGTAACTCAATTTATAAAGCCCTTTATAGAAAATAGAAGGCCACTTATTGAGGCTCAATATAATAGGCTTCCATTCCATGAAAAGGATAAGACTACTCCAGAGCAAATGTATAGAGACTTTGTAATGGATACTATGTTTATACTTCAAACTGGACTTGCTAATACTAAGATGCCTATGGCTGTATTTAATAATGGGAAGTTGGAAATATCTGAAGCTAGTGTATCTGTTTGGGATAGAGGCTTCATACGATTAGAAAGAATGCTTGGGCTGGATCCAGCTAGTGTACAAATTCTATTAGCAGGGACTAAAATTGGAACACGAAAGGCTATAAGTACAAGATTAACTCCTGATTTAATGCGTGAATTAATGGCTAAGGTATCTGGAGGTGCTGAAATAGACATTAGTGCTAAAGAATTGCTTTCTACCGGGGATACCGAGATGCTTCAAAAATTAGGACCATTGGTAGCTGGAACTGGTAAGAGAGGTTCATCACAATGGTTACCTCTTACATTAGATCAAAAGACTATGATATTTATAAATCAGAGTGCTTATGAAAAGATTATAAGTTCATGGGCTGCTGCTGATAGTGCAAATAGACTTATGTTAAAGACAATTGTTGGAGAAGCAACTGCTAATAAATATTTATCAGATAAATTAGTAGCTCCAATAGATGCAAATGGGAACTTAGATATTAAAGCTACAAAAAGTAATGTTGCTGATTTAGTATTACTTACACGTTTACTTGGAACATTTCATAATGAACTTCCAAATATAATTAATAAAAATATATCTATGACTGATTCAAGAGCCCTGCTTAAATATATAAAAATGGATAGCCCAAGAACTGGAATGGTTTTAGATAAAACAGGGGCTGATTTTGCAAGAGCATATTTAGGAGAAATGCTACCTAAAGGTGATCCATTAAGAAATCCCTATGATACATTTGTTAATCATATATATGATCAAAATGGAGAGTTAACACCACAAAGAAAGATAACTATTAGAGATGAGGATGGTACTGGAGCAGGATTTTTTGATACTCAAAGGAGAGGAGTACAGCAAATTAAGCATCAACTTATGCAAGAACGTGGATTGGATTCTGAGAATGCACAAATATCAGCTGAAAAAATCATGTCTGCTTATAAGCCTCTTGCTGCCTCTATTACTAATGGAGAAACATATTTATCATTGCCTGAAATGACTTCTATATTAATGCAAAAGGGGGCAAGGGCAGATTGGTTTGTTTGGGATAAGGGTGAAGTTGTAGGATTCAATGTAGTTCCTAAGCCATTAGAAGTACATTCAAATATTAATGTAGAAAGTGGTCAAGCTAGTGTATTTGTAGGAAAAACTGCCTATAAATATCATCCTGATGTGGATGCTGCAATGAAACGTAATGGTGTGTATTTTACTGACAGTATATCGTTTAAGAGTTCTGTAAAGGCAAATGCAACAAGGCAAGCAGATGGAACATATAAGGAGAAGATTTTTGAATTATCAGAACCACGTGAAGGTCAAGAATTAGATAATAACTGGATGACTGATCTTACTTCTAGAATTTCTAATGATGCAAATGAAACACATATATTTGAACTGCCAAGAAGTTCTATTTTTATTAAATCTATTTCTGGAAAACATGATGGAACAATGAGTTTTGCTTTTCCTAATTTCTTTACTAATAGGGCCTTACAAGCCTTAGATACAGTTATGAGGACAGAATCATCTGTTAAAGATATGCTTTATAGATATTCTCTAATGCAAGATAATCCCTTTGGATATAGATCTGTAGCTGAGCATTTACGTGGACCTGCTTATGAACATGGTGACAATATGATGCAGGTTATGGGAATTGAAGGAGTTCTTCAAGCTGGTGGCATACCTTCATTTGAGTTCATGGCTCCACAGCTCGAAAAGATGACTACCACTGAATATTTAGGAAGAAGAAACTTTACTTCTAGTCAAATATCTAGTGGATCTTATGATATTATGACAGCAGGATATGGATTATCTCTTCCTATTAGAGAAGGAAATATTCAAAGAAGGTTTGGCGGTAAAGGTATTTCACATCATATGTGGGGTAAACCTATTGCAGGAATGTTTGGAGGAAGTGCTGAGGGAGTTAGTTTAATCTTCAGGGTAGATAAGGCATTCATTAAATCTCTAGTAAAGGGACACGGGGTGAAAATGGGTGATGAATTTGTTGTTACTTTTGATGGAAAGGTATTAGGGCCAGATGTTACTGATGCTGTAGAAGGTAGGCTAAAAGCTGATTATGCAGAAATAATCAATAAAGTAAAAACTAGACCTGATATCACTACATTGGGGGATTTAGCATTATTTATTGATGGGCAACTTGATGCTGTAGGGGCTGGCTATGAAAATACTGCTGGTACAATAAAATTAACTAATGAATCTCCAAATGCTTTAAATAATATAATAGGAAAAGGTAAATCTTATCAAGGTATAAATTTGGCTGCTGTAGATTTAAGAACTCCAATGGCAGGAGCTAATGATAGGGTCATTACTAAAGTAGAAAAACTTATAGATAAAAAACGTGGACCAGTATCAGAGATAAATTTTAAAGATGTTTTAGATCCACAAGATGCTGATTATGATTTAGATAAATCTTCTAGTTTCTTTGCTCTTCCTGGTGAAGTTCTTAATGAAGTATATAATTTCTCTGGATATGTTGATCCTGCTTCAGAAATATTTATGAGAACTATGGATCAATATATAGCTACTTCTTCAGAGAATTTAGTAGATTATAGATTAGCAATGCTTGAACTAGAACAAAAGAGACCAGCTGTTTTGAGATCTCATTCTGTAGCATCATTCTTCTATCAATTATCTTCGGCTATAAATGAAAAAAATTCTGTATTGGCGGGGCTTGAATCCAAATGGGATAAAACTGGAGCAGAAGTAGGACGAGATCTAGAATTATTTAAATTTAAAGATAGGCAAACTGGTGATACTTATATTGTATCTTTTAAAGGTGGTCTTGAATTTGTAGATTCCATTCAATATGTTAAGAAATTAGTAAAAGAAACTATTGATATATATAAGGAATCAGGAAGTATAAGCCCAGGAGAAATTGAATCTAAAGTTTATGAAGATATAAGTAGTATGTTTAGGTTTGAGTATATTGAGCAAGGAATGGGTGGACTTTCTACAGAAATATCTAAAAAAGAAATAGTATCAACAGAAGCTAATAGATTATTCAAAAGATTTAAACAAAAAATTATAAGTCAAATAGCAAGTATATATAATCTTGGTAATTTGACTGAAACAATGGGCGATGGAACTAAAAGAAAGATGAGTATGTATGAACTTGTTTCTACATTCCAAGAGGCAAAAAGACAGATTAAATTAGCAGGTTATGATTATAAGAAAGAAGCAGATGGTAGTTGGTCAGGGAAAGAAAATGCATTAAAGCCAGTAGCTGATAATATAATTGCATTCTTAGGAGAGACTATAGCTGGATCTCAAGCAGCAGGACAGTCAAAGCATCCATTGATTAAGGGATTAATAGCAATGGAAACTAGCATGCGTAAAAACTTTAATACAGATATACCATATGATCAAGGCTTAGCAAGAGCATTAGCTACTACTACTAGGCTAGCCTCTGATGCTGAAATAGTAAGTAATGCAATCAAAGAGTTAATTGGAGATGAAAAGAGATGGGCAGCAATGGCTCATGCTTCTTGGGAGATTGGGCAAATAGAAGATACGTTATCTTCTTTACAAGCTTATGGGAAAAGGAATACTACAAGATATAAAGCATTAGAGGATATGTTAGCTAATAGGAATCTTCTTGTTAGTCAATTTAATGCTGCGATGACCAATAAAGAAAATATTAGCAATGTTAAACCTCGAAATAAAAAAGGCTCTCAAGTAGTAAATGTTCCTACCAAACAATTTAGAAAAGGATCAGATGGAGAATTGTTCACAGTAAATAACTTTAATCCTGGTGAAAGAGTTTTTTATAAAAAGGGTGATATATTAGTTTATAATTATAAAAGATTAAAGATAGTTAATGATAATGTATCTAAGCAAAGAAGAGCAATGCATAAAGCATTTGCAAGACAGTTACCTAAGATTGAAACTGCAGATATGTATATAATAGAAGATATTTATAATAGATATACAGAAGCAAGGAATAAGGCGGGGGAATTAATAGATCCAAATGCTCCTACTACATTCAATAAATTTGGTATATTATCTGAGGCTCAACTATCTGTTTTGGGAGATTTTATAAAAGAAGCTGGCAATATGGATGCTGTTAAGTCCAATGATATGATCTTACAATTTTTGTATAGAGTGTTAACTCCAAGAATGAATGAAAATGTATTTGATGTTATTGATTATGATTATGTGAATAAAAATGTTATTGCTCATCCTAGCTTTTTGCAAAATAAATTAAATGAAAGATTAGTATTTACTTTATTAGATAGAGCAAAAATTGGGAAGGGAAGAACTATAATTGACGAAACTTTAGCTGAAGAATTGCATAAAAATATTGTAGAATCTCATACAAAGGCAATGCTCTTAGAATATAATCCTCATTTGCAAGGAGATGTTTTCAGATTTGTATCTTCTCCTAGGGATAAAACTAATATGAGTATCTTGCCAATGCCAGAAGTATTACCAGAATGGGTTAGAGATCCTAATTTAAATAAGGTTGCTAAAGATATAATGCTTTCATATCTAGATGGATCTTATTTTATGGATCCAGTAGAACTAACTAGAATGACAATGAAATTATATGGAAATGAACTTGGAGAAACTCCTAATCCTGGAGATGTAACAAAATTAATGAATCAAGTATGGAATGGAGTAGATAGAATCAAACTAGATCCTGAAGGAAGATGGTTTAAATCTAGACATACATTCCAAGGAGCTTCTGGACATCAATTAAGAAAGACCAATAAAAATAATGCAAGAGATGAACTTCAACAAAAACATAAACCAGGGGGATGCTAATGCCTATTTGTTTAAAGGAAGATAAAACTCAAATAGATAGATTTAATCAAATATTAGATATTGCAGGAACATTAGATACCAATTCTAAAATTGTTTTTAGTAATGAGAATAATTTAGAAACAGTTGAATGGTTGTATAAAAAAGCTACTAGAGGAACTCCTCTTTCATTTGATACTATTCCAATACAAGAAGTAGATGTTAAAAGATTTAAAAGAACTGTCAAAGAGTTTATAGATGATTATGGAAAGCAAGCTGGATTTTTTGGTAGATTCTTTAAGTTACCTAAAGTATTAGTTAAGAATATAAAAGGTGGACAGGATTTTTATAATCATTTAGCTGAGGCTATGTCCTTTAATCAACGCCAAAGGAAAGAAAGTGCTCAACATATAATGTCTATGACTGATGGTTTATATAAAATGTTCACTGAAAGCTTTGGAGAAAAGGAATATAAAAAGTTTGCTCAATTAGAACGTAATCTTATGGCAGCAAATACTGTTGAACAAAAAACTGAAATGATTAGACAATTGCATGAAATTGCTGGCTCAACAGATAATAAAGGGACACCATTGGGTGGTAAGATATTAAGAAGATATCAAAAATTACTTGATTTTACTCAACAGCCAGAGACTCAAAATGAAAGAATGATAGTAAAAGAGTGGAATATTATGCGAGCTAATTCTATGAATAATCTTTTAAATGGAGCTATAATGGCTAAGATGGCTATTAGATCCTTGAATGATCCACAAAATGCTGCCTATTTAACTAGAGCTATTGATAAAATTGAAGAACGGATACAAGGATTATTGCTACAGAGTGAAAGAGATTCAATATTATTAGAAACTCTTAAGCCTGGAGAAGCTGATGCAGATGGCAATCTTAAATCAGAGATACGAGTTTATAATCCTAAAACGAAATCTTATGCTCCTTATAGAAAGTTTGATCCCAAGACAGGTGATTATGATTATGTTGGGATTCAGGGTAAAGGAAAATACTTTCCTAAATATGTCATAGAACTTACTGATATTATAGACAATGTTACTGAATATGCATTAAACCCCGATAAAAGTCCTTTCCTAAATAAAACTTCTGCAGAGATATTAGCAGAAGTAGAGAAGGGTGTAGCTACAGAGTTAAATACTACAAGACTAGAGCATGCAGGTGAAACTGAAAAATGGCATTCTTTAGATCCTATATACTATCTTAATAAATATGCTCATGATGTTTCTAGTTTTAATGCTAGGGCTAGGGTCCAATATGCATATATAGAAGCTACTAAAAACTTGAGGGAAGTTATAGCAAAGAATGAACAGTATGCTGGAATGGATGGAGGGGACTATGCACAATATATGCTATCTATGCTTACTGAAATTAGAGATTCTGCTATTAATCATCATAAAGGATCTATGGATAGTATGGATCATATAGTTCAAATAATAAATGCATTTGAATATGTAGCTAAATTAGGATGGAGTGTACGTGGTGGATTAAAAAATAGAACTCAAGCATTATATAATTGGGTTTTTTTTGGATTAAAGGGATATAGAAGATCTAATGACTTTTATGATAGAAATAGTAGAGAGTATGATCCAAGAGGTAAAGGCCCAAGTTTAAGAACTAATCCTGAATTATTAGAACGTCAGCTTAAAAGATTTGGATATAAAATGGGTGATAAATATGCAGTTACCTCAGCTGCTACTGGAGGTTCTTTAGATTTTGTTTATATTCCTAAAGGATTTATTACAGATGCGCAAGGAAAGCTGATACCTGAACCTAAAACAGGAGCCTTAAAACGAGGAGCTATGTTAGCTCAAGTAGCTACAGAATGGGCAGCAGCTGGGAAATTACCAATCGTAGGAGAATTACCCATTGGTATGGCATGGGCTGAGAATAAAAATCGTATTAGTACCTTTAAAATTGCTTTTGCTAATGCATTTATGGTAGAGCAGAATAGATATGATTATCATGCTAAAAGACTTAAAGAAAAAACAGGTAGAGAACCTTTAAAGGATGATGTATATAATGCTATAGAACATGCTGCTGGCAATGTAGCTAATGATATGGTAAGAACATTACACTATGATTATGATAATTGGGCTAAAGCTAGGATCCTAAGAAGTAAAGGTGGAAGAGTAATAGGTCAGTATCAACATTTTAAATTTGCTTTTTTCGATATGCAATATAATCTTATTAGAGATTTTGCTAAAGATGTTAAAGATTTTAATTTTAAAGAAATAGATCCAATTAGTGGAGAAACTGTAGTTAGTGAAAGCTTTTCTAGGGCATTTAGATTAGCGAGTTTGTATACTTTAATCCCAGGTATGGCAGCATTCGCATTTAATAGTGATTTAGGTGGTATATTTGGAGCATTTGGTAGTCCTTTTGAAGAAGATGTAGCAAAGGAAGGAAGGCAAACTTCAGGAGTAGCACTAATAGAAAATCCTGTTATTGAAGATGCAGGGAAATTATATAATTATATATCTGGGCTTAAAGAAGGTGACTCATTACAAAGATATAGTGCTTATTATGGAAAAAATCCTATTACAGCTCAATTAGGACCATTTATTAGTGACTTATTAATGGCAGCAGAATTATTTGACTTCTATAATCAAACTGATGACGAATATTCAGCACATAGAAGTTTAAATTATGATCCAAGTGATACTAAATGGTGGTATAATGTAGCTCGTATATTCCAAATACAAGGAGCTAGAACTGCTTGGCATACTATTCCTTCTTTACTTAAAGGACAAATGGAAAAAGCAATTCGTATTGAGACTGGTGTATTTCAACCAAGATGGATGAAAAATTGGAGAGAAGGTAAAATGAAAGCTTTTGCTGATGCTACATATAATAAAACAAGTATACTTCCTGATGTAGAATGGAAATCTAAGGGAGCTAGTAGTTCTGAAGAGTATAAAGAACAACAACGTCGAGCAGCTTTATATTCATTAAGAGAATTTTAAAGGGGCAGTTCCCCACCCCTTTAACTTGAGTTATATTAACGCGGGTCGTATGGGTATTTTAATTTTCTTATTTTTCTTTCCATACTTTTTAATATATCAAAATAATTATCTTCGTCAACTAGTTCTACTGATTTCATAGTATACTCAGCAATACCTAATAAATTAGCCATCATTCTATATTTCTTTTTAAAATTAACTTTATTTAAAGTCATTATGATTAGTCCCTTTCAATAAACTAATAAAAGTATTCAGTTCAATAACTGCATAAATTTTACTGCGATTTCTTTTCACAACCAAAACAGGATCTCTATCTAAACTGTTTTCCTCGGCTTGTTCTAAAGACTTCCATAAATCTAGTCTCTCTTTATTTTTACATTCGAAACTGTACTTAATAATTTTACGAGCAGCAGGAGAAAGAACAATGTCCTCTCCTGACATACCCATTGTTTGTGATTTAATATCATCTTCCTCTAATTGAGGAAAAGTTTCCCTGAGAATATCTCTTAATAAATTTTGTAATCTTCTACCTTTAGCTTTTGCTGATTTTACTGACATCTTTTGTCCCTTCCCATATCCATTTCTCTACAAGTGCTGCATCCTTTTCTATATTAGGCCTTTGCATGTCCGGAGGGGAATTGTTGTGGGCCGTGGAGCCAACCATCACGTATGCTATCAATTTTGATATCGCTATCATCGTCTCTTTGTCCAAATCCACAGTCTTTGGCCAAACGTTTTTGTGCTTTCTTAATTGTTTCATTATTCGCTCCTTTTAATAGTTTATTCATTCTCTCATCACGAAGAACCCACTCTAATGCTTCTATCCATCCCTGGTTATAACACCAGTCTTCAAGTTCAAGGGCTTCTTTGTCGTCAGATTGTATTTCTTCAGTTTCAGTTAAAGTGCGTTCTATATCTGCTTTACTCTTCATTTTCTACCTCTATACTTACATCCAATGCAGCTGTGAGCTCCGTCTTGATAGCTTCAGCGTCCTTTATAGCCTCCGCTAGTGTAGTAGCCCCTGAAAGCCTAATCCTACGTCTAGCTAGGCTAGTTACTGCATTTTGAAATGTAGATAACCAAGCCTTTTGAACCCATTTATCTTCAGAAGGTTTCCATTTGTTGATTATCCATGAGTGTTCATCTGAGCTTAGTGCCCATTCATCATTTATTTTTAAAAACATTTTTACTCCTTTTTTTTGAGTCATTCATACGAAAAACTCTTTTTTATGTTTGTTTTTAGAACCTAGAATACCTGAGGCACATTTCTTGCATACCTTCTTTTCATATGGTTCTATTAGTTTGGCAATAGCAGGATGTGGAGACTGGATAAAGTAATTCATGGGCTTTATCCAGCTTGTTCCACAACTATCACATTTGAAGTTAGGTAGTTTCTGTTGAGGATTCTTTAGGTTCTCTAAGATCTTCAAGACATAGCTCCAATTCATTTAATCTACTTTCTACTCCGTTAAGTCTATGAAAAATAGCTTCTATTCTATCTTCATGTTCCCCTATCCTATCTATCATACTGATTCGTCTCCTGTAGTTTGATAATCAATAGTTTCATTAGTTGGTTTAAATCCAGCTTCATCAAGAAATTTATTTAAATTATCATCATCATTATGCTCTAAAGCCATGCCCCATAGTAAACATAAATAAACTATAGCATCTTTCATTCGGCCAGTTACATCTTCTCTTTGAGATTTATGCCCTTTTACCCATGCATTTATACCATCTATATGTTTAAGTAAATAAACCATTAATGCTTTTTCTCTAGTTATATCTAAATTAGCTCCAGCTCTTTCAAAGTTAGCAAATACATTATCTTCTGTATGTGCATATTCTTTTTGACCACAGTCACGAGCTTTCTTTATTTCTGATACTATATCTAGAAATAATTCATTAAATTGTGCTCTCTTCATACAACTCCTTAGTTATTTTGTTATTATGTACATTTAATCTTACATCAATGTGTTCTCTTTCACGATTAGCTTCACATCTTATACGTAACTCTTCAATCAAACCTGTAGTCTTACTTTTAGATGGGATTACAGATAATAATTTATTGGTATTATAAGCTGTTCTAAATGAACCTTTAGCGGATGCTATATTCATATGTCCTTCATGGAAAGCACTCTTAGTTATTTCAGATACTGCAAATACAATTATGTTATGTCTTACTGCAAGTTCCATCATAGCTTGAGATGCTTCTTCAGTCTTCATATTAGGATCTCTCTGTTTAGATTTAAACAATCCCATATGATCAACTACAACAATCTCTGGCTTTACTGGAAGCATAGCAATACGTTTTTCTAATTCATTTGCATAAGGACATGAATAATCAACTGTTAACCATTTAAATCGTTTATCCATACCATTTTGCATTTGCTGATAATGAGAACGTAACTCATCTTCAGACCAAGCCATTTCTATCTGAACAAATCTAGACCATATTTGCCTTGGAGACATTTCCATTTCTATAAAGTATGTAGGTCTTTTGAATCCATTAACAAGATTTTGTAACCACATGGTTTTCATAGACTTAGGTGGTGCTTGTACAACAACAACTTCACCTGGATATATAGGAAAGTATTCATCTAGATACAAATCACTAAAGTTAATTGGCTCTATATCACTTCTAAGGAAATTGATTAAACTAGTTTCCATTGCAGCTGAATCCATTACAGATTGGCTTTTCTTAGACTTATATAGCTTACATGTTTCTTTACAATGCCTATCCATTACAGGATCAGTACAACCATATCTATTGCCTTGACCTCCATGAGATTCATATGCACTTTTAACAATGCTTTCCATCTCTTTAACTGTAAAGGAACTGGTAGGGTCATCAACTTGTAGTCTCCAATCTTCCATAATATTTCGTACAACTGCTTCAGGATATAACCATCTAAACCAAGCTGATAGTCTTAAAGCTGTAGCATGTCTTTCACCTTGAGCATTACTTGAAAGCATATTAGATATACAGGGATAATTAACTGGATCTGGATGTCTTCCTTGATTAATAAATTCAGGGATTATCTTTTCTTCAGTTTTATTTCTCTCTAATACATCAAATACTGGATTGCATTCTAAGTCAAATTCAATTATTTCTCCAGGTTTGTTTGCAATCTTATTCATATGCTCAGTTATATCTTTTTCATTTAAGTCTGCTCGACTGATATGAATCTTCCATAGCTGTGCTTTTAAATTTTTAGTATTAACTACTCTTATTAATCTTAACTTGTCAGTAACAGATGGATCAGCATAATCAAATATACCAGCTGTAGTTAATGCATCTTTGACCTTAAGATGGAGATTACTATCAGGCTTCCACCTAAAAGCAGTACTTGGTATTCCCACGTGAAATCCTTTGTTTCCACTAAAATAAAGACTATAAGGAATATTAAGATCATCAAGCAAAATCGTAAGACCGATAGCTTTTTGTCTGGCATTTTCGAGGTCATTTTTGTCCTTTCCATCTACATCTAATATAAATTCATCAGGCATATAAACAAGCCCATCAAATCCAGATAAGGTATTGTTTTTACTGAAGTAATCTTTAATGCTGTCATCAAAATCATACAAGGACATATACGTATCTCTATCAATATTAGTCCAATTGTATACCTCTGAGCTATCTTGAAAGTAATGCCTTTGAGCTAATCCAAATGCAAATTCTTTTATCATTATATCTCCTATTTAAATAATGCAAGGTGCGCTAGTTGTCTTAGTAGGATACACCATACCTTGCACTATTAGTTATTTACTAATATGGCATATCATTAGTAACAGTTTCTTCCTCTACGGTATCTTCTAGCTTGGGCTGAATGTAATCTTTGAAATACTTTTCAGCTCTACCTTTAAAATACTTTACATCTTTATCATTAAACTCTTCAACGATATTGGTAAAGGGCATTGGAGCAACCTGATTTAAGATACGAGTAAACTTTCCAGATTTATAGAAATAAACATTTACTGTTTTATCTTTTAATTCATCAGCATCGTCGTTCATTTTGATCACAGTTTCACCTTCAGCACTTTCTAATGCATCAGAAATACCGGCATTAGCAAATCTAAATAAATTGCCTATAGCAAATTCTTCTCCAGATTTACCAACCTTAGAATATACTCTCATGTTGAAATTGTCAGGATATCCATCAAACCATACATCAATGTACTTGGAATCATTCCATTCACCATAAGTAGCCTTACTAATCGTTAATTCATGCCAGCCTTCATTCCATAAGCCTGTGCCTTTTTTGGGTAATGTAAGCGTTCTCGCCATTATTATTTCCTTTATCTTTTACCTGATTTAATATCATTTGGCCTTGGAGCTCTTTGTATAGCACCATTACCATCGTCATCTGCTTGAGCTATACCTACCATTGCAGATAGTAAGTATCTACGTCCATAGGTAGTAGCTGCACCTATACCATGAGCATCTTTCTTAGCTATTGGCATACGTATTTCACTTTTCATCCATTCACCTGAAGAATGCATAAGCATACTAGTAACATAGAATCCATTATCATTATGATCCCATCTATTACCTTGTACTAGTGCAATCTCATTAGCATTTAATGCTGGCATAGCTACTTCTAATACTGCAGCTAAACTTGCATATTTACTATTAAAGAATGGGTTTGTGCTTGTACCTTCAACCATAGTCATTGCTGACTGAGCTTTAGCTA
>CEPX01190393.1_pt1 | contig 21227 bp, 22 predicted proteins | sample 361361 | NCBI WGS metagenome assembly CEPX01 (sample SAMEA2619974, study PRJEB7988) | marine metagenome | biome: marine biome (ENVO:00000447); feature: mesopelagic zone (ENVO:00000213) & marine oxygen minimum zone (ENVO:01000065); material: "saline water (ENVO:00002010), including plankton...
TGCTGTAAATGTCAGTGTTATTTCATCCTCAGTTTTTGCATAAGTTATATCGTTAACATTATCCGACACAATATTCACAGAAGATAATGTTGGAGCAATACCATCAGTTGAAGGTACGATTGTAGTAACAACCTCATTACCAGCTAAATCTGATAAACTTGCTACCTGAGTATAAGTTACAGTAGGGGTTGAACTAGTTGATATTGTACTAACAGTTAATGTAACGATGCCTGGTGAGGTCTCTTCAGCACCAGTTACAGATCCAACATCTAAACTAAAATCATTAAAGTCGACACTTTCAGAGTCCAAATCCTCACTAAATGTAACGTTAATTTCTGTTATTGAATTTGTTACTGCTGAATCCATTGTAGGGGGAGTATTATCTACATTTACCATTCCTGTGGAGAATGTTTCTGAAACCTCTGTAGACGTATCAGTATTGTAAAGTAATACTCGAATAAGGTATTGACCATCTGAAACATCCGTAGTATCCCAATCCTGAGAGTTTGAGTCGTAGGCTACAAATGGATCAATGGGAAATCTTGGCATATCTCCATCTTTCCAAGCATAAACATAAAATCTATGATTTGGACCTATACCATCTATGTCCCAAGTTATTGTTTGATCTCCACCCCAATATTCTCCTCCTACAGGGGATGTAATCTCAGAAATCAAACCAAAAACACTCCCACTAACAACAGAAATCATCATTAAAGTCGATAAAAGAAAAATAAATCTTTTTAGAATAGTCTTATTAAATGTCATCACCTGTTTTTTCATGTACTAACCACCTCCAATAGCGTTAAAATTTAAGTTTGATAGAAAAGAGTCCCAATTAACTTGTATTTAAAGTTTGTCTTCTTTTTTTAAAGAAATATCTACCTAAAAGTAATATCTTACTCTTGCAGCTTTGTTGCAAGAACTACACCAAGGCCGATTACTATTACTAAAACTAACAAATTAGTTCCAAGCAATAATGGAATATAGAACGGACTGTTTTTCAAAGAAAATTCTTTTGAAACAAAGATTGATTCTTTTTCTTCATCATCTTCATCATCATTATCAACAACAACTCCGCCAGTTAACATAATAGTACCTTCAGAAGGTGTTGTAGTTGTAGTAGTTGTTGTGTCAACTTGATCAGGTTCATCAACAACTGTTGTTGTAGTTGTAGTATCTACTGTATCATTATCATTATTTTGAAACAAAGCACAATCTTTAATTTCTAACTCAATTTGTTTTGTATTAAAAATAACAGTCTTATAATAAACATTAACATCAATAGGATATTTTCCAGCTTCAATATCATCTGCTATTCTAACTGGAAATTTTTTACTATATTCAATCTCTGCCTCGGATATATCTTCATCAAGTTCTGTTCCTAATTCAATATCAGTTTCAATTTCATCTAATCCAAGATGTTCATTAACTATTTCAAGTCTAACTTCATCTTCATGTTGCCTTCCAGCATTATATATCGAAGCTGTCAAATGTGTATTTCTTGTACATTCCAATGATGTATCTTCTAAAACTACTCTTTTAACCCTTAAATCATGAGATTGTTTCTTAACTGGTAAATCAAGTTCCCAATGTACTTTGTATAATTTCCCATCAGTTCCATCCCCTTCTACATCAATTATTAACTCGTAAGTTTTTGCAAGAACTAATTGAGGTATTGTAAACTCTAAATAGAGAGTACCTTCTTCATTAGGTTCAAGTTCAAGTTCTTGACTCTCATCATCCAAATCTTCCTCATCTACACCAATTTCTTTAATTATTCCAGTAACATAAACATCATCAATAACAATATCATCTTCCCCATCTGGAGCATGTTCATATGTATTCTCTACATCAAACTCAAACCTTAAAGTTGAGCCAGGAAAAATCTCAGCATCTATTTTACTACCATTTTGTATTGCATTTTGAGAATCTTCTAAATTAGCATCTATATGTGCACTAGTTACTTCATAATCTACTGATAAGCTCATATCTTCTATAATTAGATCTCCTTCTTGAGTTATATTAGTTTCATTACCTTCAGCAACAACACTAACTAAACTAATAATTAGAGAAAAAACCATTACCCCCATCAATATACTAAATTTCTTAATATTCATTTTTAATTACTACCAATTAATTAATATTTACTATGAAGTAGTTACAGTAATATATAAAGCTTTCGGTTATTTTTACTCGTATTTTATAGCGAAAAGTAGTGAAAATTAGTGCAAAATTATAAAAAACAAGTCTTAATCTCTTTAACTATGCCATTAATGGAATCATTATCTGGAGTCCGTGGAGTTTACAATATTGACTTAACAGACAAGGTTGCATCCAATTACGCAAAAGCATATTATTCCTATTTATCCAAAAAAAATGTAAAAATAGTAATTGGAACTGATACAAGATCTTCTAATATTAACTTAAAAAAAGTAATTATTAACACATTAAACTGCCACATCATTGATCTCGGCACAGCATCAACTCCAATGACTGAGCTAGCAGTAAGACACTTCCAAGCTCAAGGCGGTATTATAGTTACTGCATCCCACAACCCGCCAGAGCATAATGGATTCAAGTTTTTATCAAATACTGGTTCTGTATTATCTGAATCAGAAATGAACAAAGTCATAGATAATTATAGAAACAACAATTTTATTGACTCAACACAAGAAAAAGTTGTTGAAAATAAAGATATTAAACAAATTTATTATGAATTTGTAAAAGATATTATTAACCAAAAATTTGATAATGTTAAAATTGTAGTTGATCCTAACGGGGGAACCGCAATCCATTCTATAGAATTATTAAAAAATCTAGGAATAGAAATCATAGAAATCAACACAGAATTAGGCAACTTCAAAAGAACCATAGAACCAAACAAAGAATCATTATCATATCTAAGGGAAATTATTAATGAAAATAACGCAGATTTCGCAGTTGGATTTGACTGCGACGCAGACCGTGCAGAAATACTACTAAAAGACGGAACTATTGTTTCTGGTAATGAATTGCTAGCTTTATCCTGCTACTATTATTTACAAACTAAAGAAAACCAATTAATAGTTGTCAATGATGCAACATCTTACGTTGTAAAAGAAGTTGTAGAAAAATTCAACTCAAAAACAATTGAAACCGGAGTTGGAGAAGCAAATGTAGTTGAAGAAATGTATGATAACAACTCAATTTTAGGCGGTGAAGGCTCATCTTCCGGCGTAATAATCCCACCCTCAAGATGCAGAGATGGAACTTTATCATTATTAACAATATTATCTTTAATGAAAAAAGAAAACAAAACAATAGAAGAATTAATTTCTTTACTTCCAAAATATTACACAATTACAAAAAAATTAATTTTAAAAAAACCATTCCAAGAAATAAAAAATAAAATATTAGAACATTACAAAGACATTAAATCCCACTCCGACTCAATTAAAATAAAATTATCTGAAACTTCTTTTATCTGGTTAAGACAATCAAAAACAGAAGCTAATTTATTGAGAATAATTGCAGACTCAAAAGATCCAGAAATTTCTAAAAAACTAATTGAAGAATTAAATAATATACTCACTCTCCAGTAATAAAAACAGATACATTTAAAAAGCAAAATTAATTCTAAATTACTATGTCAAAACTAGATTTAGGTGCATTAACTAGGAGAGAATTTTTAGCAGCTACAGCAGCTGCAGCTCTCGGTTCTAGAAGAGCATTTGCACAAAGAATTGTTCCTCAGATACCTTATGAAATTTTAGATGAAACTGGAAGATTTGCAGCTAGCGATTTACATAGATTTCGAGAAAGAACACAACCAGCTATATCAAGATATGTAGCTAGAAACGCCTCAGAACATGGTTTTCCAGACAGAATTGTCCAAGTAATAACTGGATATGAATTTGGAGATGGTTTTATTACAGACCCATCTCAAGCTGAAAAATACTCTCAATTTGCAAGAGCTAGCATTGAAGACGCATTAGAATTTTGGGATAGTCCATTATTAGACAGACCTGAAATTGTTATTAAGGTTCCAACAAAAAAAGAAGAGGTGATAGAAGAACCTCAACTACACTTATTAGAAGACCCAGTTATTTATGTAAACATATTAAGAAATAATGGAACTCAGGTTCCTTCTAATGTATCTCTCCACTATCCTGATAAAACACATAGTTTTACTGCAGATTTATCAGATATACGTGGAAAAACAAAGTATGGAAGTGCAAGTAGAGTATACAGTTATTCTATAGAAGACGATGGAGTAAGTTTAAGAGCATTAAGACAACCTATTAAATGGTATCTCCAACAAGGAGAATCATTCTCAGTGCATGAAACTCCTGCGCACGAAGTTCTCCATAATCAATTAGGAATTTGGACAGATGATTATCTATTACATAATGAAGGCCTTCAAGAATTATTAGGAAAACCAGCAGAATTACAAGCAAGATTAGACCACTTAGGGCCAGTTTACATAGAATATGAAGAAATCCTAGTTGACAGTTTAGCAACAGCTTGGTTAATAGGTTATGCCCAAAGAACTGGACTTGAATTAGACGATCCATTCTATAGCACACCACAAACAGAAGCAATGCTTCCAAAAGTAGAAGTAATTACTCCAAGAAGATTAATCAGTGAATACAGATACAGGGGCCCTAGAAGATTTGTCGAAGAAATCGTAGAACCTTCTTTAGATGAAGTTAAAGATACTTTAAATATTACTGACTAATCAACTCTTAATATAATCTCCAGTCAATCTTACTTCTTCAATAATATGACCTTGCATTGCTTCTTCCAACTCAGCCTTAGTAGACCCTTCAGCCAAATCCAATTCTCTATCTAAAGCATACAACTTAAAGATATATTTGTGTTTTCCATCCGGCGGACATGGCCCACCATAACCCAATTTCTTTGAACTTGTAATTCCTTGTACTCCACTAGGTTCAGTACCTTGTGCAATATTTGTAGTAGAAACAGGAATATTCCAAACAACCCAATGGTCCCAAACATGGCCTGCTGGTTTAACAGCATCAGGATCGTCCATTACTAAAGCTAAAGACTTTGCCTCACCAGGAACTTCAGAAATCTCCAACGGCGGATTTGTATCAGCCCCTTGACATGTATATTCTTGTGGTATGTCCCCTCCCTCTTCAAAAGCAGAACTTGTTAATTTCATTTTAGTTACCTCCTGTGTGTCTTTAACAGTTGTTGTAGTTGTTCCAATTTCATTACCACAACCAATTAAGAAAATCACAGCTAATATTAATATTATCTTTTTCATAAATAGATTTTAGGTATTAATATATTTAAAGTTTTTTATAATTTATTTTCTTAAAAGTAAAGTTTAAATATAAGTTATAACTACTGTTATAACAAAGAGGCTAATAAATAATGTGGATAGGTGATTTGACTACAAGTCTAGATAGAAAAAAAGTAGAAATTACATTTAATCCTCATTTGTTTGATAGAGAAGAATATAGGAATCTCGACTTAGACAAGATTGAAGAAACAGTAAGAAGCGGTAGTATATTTGAAAATAAAAGTGAAGAACCAAATAAAATTTGCTTCAAAAGATACTTCGGAAAAGAAAATATAACTTACATTGTAATTACAAGATATCATAAAAATTTTATTGAGGTGAAAACAACATGGCCAATTCAAGGAAGATAAAATGTGATTGTGGGGAATTTTTAATAGATAAGAAAACAAAATTTGATAGTTTTCAGACTGAAGCAATGGTTTGTCCTAAATGTAATTTTACAACATTAACTAAAGAGCAGGCTGAAAAATATGCAAGACTAAAACAACTACACCAAATAATTGATGCAGATAGAAAAATAATTAAAATTGGAAACTCTATGGGTTTTACTCTCCCAGACCAACTTAAAGAATATGGTATAAAGGTTGGAAAAAAGATAAAGACAGTAGCATTAACTCCAAATTCTTTTAAGGTTGAGTTAAGTTAATTTAGAATTTGATTTTATTTAAAATTTGTCAATTAATGTCTCTCAATCTTTCACTACCTACAGCCACCCTATGATAATCTGGACCAAATCGTAACTCATGAATTTCTCTCATTTGAGCATTTAATGCTCTCATTTCACCTCTTAATTCAGCTATATTTCTATCAAATGTTGCTTTAGCATCTGCCTCTGCCCCTTGCCCTTGAGTTGTTATAACATCATCAAAAAAACCATAAACTTCTTCCATACTATCACCTCTGAAATAAAGCCCTATTTCCTTCCTAAAAGCATCTTTTCTAAATTCTACAGGAAAACTATTCAAAAATTTATATAAAGATTCTCTAACCATACTTGCTCTAAAATTCCTCCACTTATATCTTATTGGCTTTGCACTCTCTTGTTCAGTCAACTTATCTAGTGCATAATCTCTCTTATCTCTTTTTTCATAAAGATTTCTTAATTTATCTCCAACCCAATTTAAATCCCTCATCCTTCTTCTTGCCTTGGATTTAAATGCTCCATACATTACTCCTGGTGTAACAAAAGCACCCACACCCAAATATGGAATTACTGGGTTGTGTCCATTAAACCCTAATAACGCCAACAGTCCACCTATTTGAACTACTTCAACCAATACTATTGCAAGTATACCTCCTTCTCTTTGATCACTTGAAAATTTATGCCCCTTAATACTGTGTTTGTGCTTTTCATTTATACTAAACCAAGGATTATCTCCAGCAGACTCGCCCATTGCAAAATGTCTATGATATTGTGAAGTATCAACCTTTACACCATACTCTTGTTCGAGAACATCTGCAATCTCTTCATACCTTCTCCTTGAAGCAGGGTCATCCCTCATTCTTTGATGAACATAACCTGTGACCTTTCCATCCTCTTGAAGCACTCTCAAAACTAAACCATCTCTAGGTCTTATTTCTTGATATTTTCTATCTCCTTGCCTAATTTGCATACCTCTACCAAATTCAGTATTCAAGGATTCAACTTTATAATCAAAATCACTCATACTCTTAGAAATCAATTTTAATTTAAAAACCTATACCAACTGACTAACAAACAACTCTGCCGCCTTCCTCATATCTTCAGCTTGATAAATACCTCGACCAATAATAGCATGCCAGTTATTCCCTGCAGCAACTGCACCTTCTGTTAAATCTCCACCTTGAGTTATCAAACCAGGACTATAAAACACAGGATCAATACCTTTTCCAACTAAAAATTCCCTATAAACTTCTATCTTATCTGGCTTATTTCCTGGCACAACAAAATCCTTTACACCAAGATCAGCAGCAATCTCATAAATTCTCCTAGGAGCATCATCCATCAAAAATCCACCATCACCTTCCAAATAACCCTTGTGAGTCATCTCACCACCAACTATAATAGGCATTCCTATCTTACTAGCAGCAATAATCCACTCTGTCTCAGTCTCAGGCCCAGCTTGTGGGAAAATAATCACAGAATCTGCACCTTCACAAGCTTTCATAAACTTCTCACCCATCTCTGGAATATCAGTACCTGCTTTCTGGTGATCATATATAATAGGCAGATCAGTTACACTTCTAACAACCTCAACTACTCTTTTCATTCCAAACGGAATTACTAGCTCAAATCCAACTTTATACCCTCCAATCCCTACAACAGAATGAGTTTCCTCTACAACTCTCTTCAAAGATTCCAAAGAATTAACATCACAACTCGGAATTACAGACTTTTGCAGTTTTATTATTGACATTAAAATATCTAATAACAGCCATTTATTATTAAATTTTGTTATTTTAAATCTACTCAAAAACAAATTTATAATTAGAAATCTGAAAAATATATCAATTTATATCTCTTAATCTTCCACTTGTAACTGGACCAGAAGATCCCCTTATTCTATTATATACCTTAAATGCAACATACCCTGCAGCAGCAACCTGTGCAAGCCCCCAATTTAAACCCTCTTTACTAATCAGATCAGTAGCCTCTGCAACAGCATCCATTACTTCAGGAGTTATTTCCGTAGCTCTTGAATATACTGCATCCCTTACAGACTTTACATGAGAATAATAATCATGAATTCTAAATCCACCATTTACTAGACAATATGATGTTGCTCCACCTACTCCCAATTCCCCAATTAATCTTTTAGCTTTTGACCCTATATCCATTGTAAAATCAAATTCTAGAAAGTAATTTACTTTTATAAATTTATGTCTCTAAAAAGGGTAGTATGTTTTACTCCCGAGAATCCCTAATCTAATGTATTTATCATAAAGTATAAATAGGATGAAACTCATAACCAAATTATGCCTATATTAGACTTATTAGCCACAATATTTGCACTAGTTGTTCTAATAAAAATTATCATTGTTTTAGTCAGTCCAGAATTTCACATAAAGTTTGCAACTAAACTTTTAGACAATAAACACTTACTATATCTAGTATATATTATCGCAATTGTATTAGTCGGTTACTACCTACTACAAGAAATACCTCTTGTCACAATAGCTGCAATATTATTATTCGCATTCTTAATAATAGGACTTGCATTAATCCCACTTTATGACTCAGTTATTGCATCTATAGAAGAACACTTCCAATCAAGAAATCATGTAATCAAAAAGTTTGCATTAACAATAATTATATTCTTAATTTTAGCAATCTGGACATTATATACTATCTATTATCCTACATAACTCATCTTTTTCTTATCACTTAAATCTTTAGCTTGTTGTCCTTGTTGCATCATAGTCTTTAACTTTGCTTCAAACTTCTGCGCTTGAACTAATAATGGCTTAACATCTACCTTTATCCCAAGATATTTGTCAATAACTTCTATAATCTTTGCAGCAGCTTTACTATCTGGCAACCTAGAATGAGTTTCAGCAAATAAACACGAAACAGGAGCAGCATCAGCTCTCAACATAACAGCCCCAGTAACTCCAATAATTATTCCTTCATTTAACTTAGGAATCTTAATTTTTTCAAAAGCCTTGGATTTCTTATCATTATTAGAAAAATAAAATACCTTACTCTCTTTTCCAGAATCTTCCCCACTTCCAACACCTTCTAAACTTATTATCTCCTTCACACTTAAATCCTTAGCAAGTTTATTGATAGCAGCAGCAATTTCCCACTCTATCTTATTAGAAGGAGTTATTGCATGTAAAATCACAATATTAAATTTCTTATTATAAAAAATACCTAACGGTTCAACAGTCTTTCCATCATGAATAGCAACCATAGCAGGCATCTCATCAAATTCAATCTTACCTATCCTCTCCATTTCAAGATGCTCTAATAAGAATTCAGTAGCTATAGTCCCAACCAAACCAAAACCAGGAAAGCCTTCAATCAATATAGGATTCTTTGGCTTCTTATTCAAAATTACTTTCATACTATTTTCATTCAAAACCATCTATAAAAAACTTTCTTTTTTACAATCTCAGAGAAAGTATTATAAATAATTATTTCAAGAATTACATCATAATAAAAAAATGAATAAAAAAGCAGGAGTCATGGGCATAGTTACAAAGTTCATATTCGTAATATTCCTCATTGCCCTTTTCGCATATATTTTTGTTAGATATATGGGTATTTCTTCTAATTCTCTAGCCACTTACAAAACTATTGCTGGAAAATAAAAAGATCTTATAAATTGTCCAGAATTAAACCAAGAAGTAGCTGGCCAATTTAATTCCCCTATCTAGGGAAATTGTAAATCTTAAGTTATTTACTTTCAACCTATTCATAAACTATTTAAACATATCAACTAATAATTATTGTTATGCATGTAAAAAAGATAGTGATACCTGTATTACTTCTATTCCTAATCCCCTTATCTTTTGCAAACATCGATATCTCGACTAATAAAGCTACATATAATCTTGGAGATGAAATTTTAATCGAAGCATCTGCAGTCAAAGATACAAATTTTGAAGGGATGATCAGTCTAAGAATAATTTGCCCTAACAAAGCTCAGCAGTTTTTTCTACGACCCATCTCATTAGAGGCTAATTATAGAACAACAATCCCAGCTCCAGAATTAAAAGTAGATAAATTAATGCTTGGAAACTGCTCCATTAGATCTCATTTATTACTTAACGACAAGCCAGTCTCAGGTTTTGACTCAGATATCTTCAAAATCACAGACCAACTCACTATTATCCCTTCTAAGCAAAATATTACTGCCTACCCAGATGACATTATTCAACTAAATGGAATAGTTGAAGACTCTTCTGGAAAATTAAATGAAAATTTAGACATATTCATTAATTTCAACCAACAATTAATTGACTCAAAATCAATCCAGGGAGATTTTACATCTATTATTAATATACCAAAAACAATCCAATCAGGATTACATATAATTAATCTCTCTACCAGGGACACAAAATTAAATCAAGGCCACAAATTAATAGAATTATTCATTAATCCAACACCATCTAACATTGAACTGAGTATATCTACTAACAACCCCAATCCTGGAGATAAAATAACCATAACGCCCACAATTCTAGATCAACACAACGACCCATTAGATATTTCAATGTTCATTGAACTCTCAACTCAAGACAAAAGAATTTTTAAAAAACAAGTTACCTCGAATATCCCTTTTGATTATGAAATCAATCAGTTTGACCTAGCACAATCATATTCCCTCAGAGCCTTCTTTGAAAATCTACAAGAATTTGAAACCTTTACTGTTGCTGAAAAAAGAGAAGCATTTGTAGAATACAGAAACGAATCTGTTTATATTGAAAACATTGGAAATGTAGTTTATGAAGAAGAATTTGAGTTCAATATAGATGGAGATAACCAATACACAGTCACAGAAAAAGTCAAACTCCAACCAGGAGAATCAACCACAATAGATTTACCAAAAAAAGTTGAACAAGGAACTTATGATGTAACTTTAGAAAACATAGACGATGAATCCATTGTTGCAAACATTTACCAAACTGCAAAAAATCTTACAAAAACAAATCTTTTAGCAAACAAAGTTTCACTTTCTGATGCCAGACCAGTCCATAAAAAATTATCATCAGGATTCTCCTCAGTAACTGGAGCAATTATTGGTGTTGACGGCATATTCTCAAAAAACCCATTCCTTGCCCCAATCCTTCTAATAACTTTAATCATTTTCGGAGTAGTATATTATTCTAAAGGTAAAGTTCTAAAAATATTTTCCAAAAAGAAAAACAAAAAAGACGAGATCTTTGACGATTAGCAAAAATTTAAATATAATTATGTATTTTTAACAATTTACAATGATAGTTAATAATTTAAGCAAGGTTTTGAATTTAGCTATTATTATCTATGTACTTATGCTTATTTAATCGGCCCACAAAAAACAATATTCTAGATGGGCCGTATCAACTTTTACTTGATTTATTTCTAGAATGTTGGAGCTAAAAAATGGAAGAAATAGTAGAAGACATATTGCACCAACACCCACATTTGAGATATTGGTTCCCTGACAGACTTTTAGAAATTTTTCAGTCTGAAGACATTCCAGCCAGACTAATGGAAGCATCTACTCATATTGAATCCCTCCATCAAAGAACTCCAATTATTCCTTATGGAAAAATAGAACTTGATGATTATGATTTAATTTTATGGTTAAAATTAGATACCCTAAATAGTGGAAACTCCTTCAAAGATCGAGGATCAGCTTATGCTATCCATCGAGGGATGCAACAAGGTTTACTTCAACCAGGAGATGAGGTAGTAACAGCCTCAGCAGGAAACCATGCTCTTGGAGTAATAAAAGCAGCCAATGACAATGGCCTTGAAGCAACAGTCTTTATGGCTAAGTCAACTCCAGAAAGAAAAATACAACGAGCAAAAAGCATGACTCCGGGAGTAGTGTTAGAAGGAGAATCATATCACGATGCAGCTGAAGCAGCCCTAGAATATGTACTTGAAACTGGTTCATCTTACATCCCTGCATACCAACACCCTGACATTATACTAGGCCAGTCTACCATTTTAACAGAAGCAGTTCAGCAGCTACAGGAATTAGGTGCTTTTCCGCATTTCTTCACTTTCCCAGTTGGAGGTGGCGGCCTATCAACAGGAGCAGCAATTGCAGCCCACCACCACTCTGCACTTCATAAACGCAAGATGCTTGTCTTTGGTGTCCAGACTCTAAATTATAGTTCCATGGCTGAATCTTTAAGAGGTGGTACGCCAATTGAATCAAATTACTCAGATGGAACTATAGCGGATGGCATCCAAGTAACAAAAGCATCCCCTGAAATGTTGGAATTATCTCTTAGATATTTAGATGGGATGGTAACTTTGGGTGAAGATCAAATAAAAGCAGCAATCAAAGAAGTTTATTTTGCAGAGTCCATAAGACATTACCAAGGATTAACTCCAGAAGAGCTTTTAGCCTGTCATGCTAGATTTGGTTTCCATCCAAATCATCTTCAAAATGGAAATCTCGAAAGAATGCACATATTAGAGGGTGCTGCTGCAACTTCAATTGCGTCAGTATTAACTGGAGCTGTAAACATAGATGAAATATATGAAACCAATAATTTCAGACCTTCATCCAGACCAAATATACATGGTGTAGTCATTGCCTCTGGCAACAACATTGATGCAGATGTATTACAAGAAGTAGTCTCATCAGATTACTCAGTTAGAATGCATCCCGTTTCATATGACTTACAGCACTATAGAATTTAACAGATAATTTTTTATATTATCACCTTTATGTTAGATATATGTCAACAATAAACATATCTGAAGAAAAATTAAACAAAGTATTGGCAGATGTAGAGACATTAATAGAAGATGTTGCTTCCCTTGTTGACCAGGACGAAATAGCGAAAAAAAGAATTAAAGACATTAAATCAAATCCCTCTATTGGAAAATCCGAAGAAGAATTAAATGATTATCTAAAAAAAAGAGGGGTAAACCTTGAGTAAATGGATTATTAAAGAGCACCCAGATTTCTTTAAAGATTTAGATAAGTTAGGAGTAAGTGAACTTCAGAATTTTTACAATAAAAAGAAAAAGATAAAAGAGAATCCATTAAGACAAAAACATCTTAGTGGAGGTTCTAATTGTTATAGGGAGCCCATAACAGACAACATTAGATTGATTTATTTTATACAAAATAATATAATTTGGATGTTAACAATTGGAAAACATAAAGAAGCCTATAAAAAATATCTGAAAAGATTATACCATCTGAAAATAAGAACTTAGTTAGCCCGTCTTTTGTTGGCTCTCATGCTAGGTCTGACTTTCTCAGCGCCTAGCCCTTTATTTCTTAATCCTCTACTTTTCCTTCCTGCTGATGTAAGCCCTCTATTTACTCTACCTTTTTGTGTTGAAATCCAATTCAACTTTTTATCACTTAATATTGCTGGGTGAACTCTATCTACTAAGATTATTTCATACCAGAAATTAAGGCCATCTTGTCCGACATAATAACTATTAAGAACTTCACAATTAGGATATTTTTTACTTGCTCTTTGTTCAGCAACAGCTTGATAAGCAAGACCTACATTTTTCCTTCTTCCAAATCTTTTAGGTCTTCTACCAGCTCTTATTTGTGGTCTTTGCCTTCCACCTCTACCTACTCTTTGCCTAACAATAACAATACCTGGCTTAGCTCTATAACCTAAAGCTCTAGCCCTATCAAGTCTAGTTGGTCTTTCAACTCTAATGGTAGTTGGCTCTCTTCTCCACTCAATTAACCTTCTCTGCCACTCTTCACCTAGACCTTGTTTAGGCTGTTTCCAAGCTTTCTGAATATATTGATATAATCCCATTTTAAATTAGTATTAGTAGTGAATACCTATTTGCTTTATAAATATTATTGTTTATATGGGTATAATTTTATAAATAAATTCTATTTACTTTAACATATGGAACCAAATCCATACCAACCAGCAAATTCTTATTCAGTACGAGGTTCTATTGCTTCTGATCTCTCCATGAAACTTATGGGTCATGTTGCTACTGCTTATCATCCTTCACAGCCATTAGTTGTGGAAGAAAGAACACCCTTGCGGGAAATTGAGGAAACAGATAAAACCACAATCCTTGCAAACAATCAACTAGGATTAGAAGGCACTGTTGCTAGTTTAATGAACCTACCAAATTTCCCCTCAGATCAACCATCCTTTACAGATGACATTTCTTACCTTCCAGGCATTGCCAGAACTTATGTAATAGAGCCAGAAGGTATGGCACTTCCTCAAACATACTTCACACTTCAAGTTGCTAGCACATCAGATGATATGTTATCAGGATATAATGCAAATAGATCATTAATAGCACAAACAGCATTAAACTTTGTTTCCAGACATTTTGTTGGATATTTACCAGATGCAGCTAAAGATTTTATTACTAAAACTTTGAAAACAGCACGTCAAAATTTAAAATTAGCAGATGAAGAAAGATTCCATTTTATACTAAGTGAATATAGTTTGGCTGCAGTTCCAGATCATGAGCTTGTAGTTCAAACTGTTTAAAACAAGAAGCTGTTACAAGAAGAGATAACATAGTCTAATCCAAAAACTTATATATTATTTCTCTACTCATTTTATTCATGTCAGACCAATCTAATATGATTAAAGTTATTGAAGAATTCCCAGCTCAATGTCAAACTGGTTTAGAATTAACCCAAGGATTAACTGTCACATCAAAAATTTCTTCCATAGTGGTTGCAGGAATGGGTGGCTCAGGTGTAGCAGGAGATGTTCTAAAAGCATATATGGAAAATCAAAAATCAAGTATTCTAGTACATGTATCAAAAGACTACACTTTGCCAGAATCTGTAAACTCAGAAACCTTAGTTTTCATCAATTCTTACTCTGGAAACACAGAAGAAACTTTATCATCTTACAATGAGGCTGTTAAAAAAAACGCCCAAATAATAGGAATAACATCTGGAGGAGAATTAGCAGAAAAATGCAACAGAGTAATAAAATTACCACCAAACTTCCAGCCACGTGCTGCTCTAGGATTCTTATTTTTCCCAATTTTAGGTGTCTTAAATAACACTGGAATAATAAATGTTTCAACTGACGAAATAAAAGAAACTTTAAAATTATTAGAAGATACTGAAGAATTCCGCTCAGAAGGAAGAGATATAGCAAAGCAAATAGCAGAAAGAACTCCCCTAATCTACGCCACAAACAAATTCGCTGTAGCAGCATACAGGTGGAAATGTCAATTAAATGAAAACGGAAAGATTCATGCTTTTTCAAATGTTTTCTCTGAACTAAACCACAACGAAATTGTAGGCTACACAACTTCAAAAAAAGAAAAGTTCGTAACTATCCTATTAAGAGACGCCCTAGACCATCCAAGAAACATTAAAAGAATGGACATAACCAAAAACATAATCTCCCAAAAAGCAGATGTTATTGAAATAAACTCAAAAGGTCAATCTTTCCTTGCAAGATTATTCTCTTTTATTTATTTAGCAGATTATGCTTCTTATTTCATTGCAATGAATCAACGTATAGACCCAACCCCTGTCGCAGTTATTGAAAATCTGAAAAAAGAATTGAGAGATTAGTTACAAAAATCTCATTAAATCTTTTGTTTTCCAGACTTTTATTTTATTTTGATTCTCAAAGTGTTTATCCTCCGACCAAATACCATTATTTTCAATTGTCAATGCTAGAGCAATAAATGGAGTGTCATTCTCATCAATTTCATCCATAATAATCTTTGCTTCTTTCATCTTAGCTCGTAGTATACTATCATCGATGACTTTTATATTTTCAAATAAAGACTCTTTTATTCTTGTGAATTCATTTATGTTTATTCTTGCTTTCTCAATAATATAATTGAGATACTTGGATAATTCTACCTCTCCAAATCTAATGGTAAAGAACTCAATTTTTCCAGATTTAATGATTTTTCTAGAAACAGAATCTTTGATTAAGGAAGCAATTATTCTATTAGTATCAACAACAAGCCTCAAGCTAAAACCTCTTCCTTATTTCGGCTTTAATCTTATTACCTATTTCCTCCACATTTGCTTCTGTTAATTTACTGTTTTTTAACATTTTATCTAAGAGTTCCACTTCATTAATTTTTCTCTCAAAGGTCTGCCTAGCTATTTCACTCCACTTTAATTCCTTATGAGTCTTCATTTTTTCATAAAGATTATCCGGTATAGATAATGTCATATTTGCCATTTTAAACCATTTATTTGTAATATGTGCCACCACATATTTAAACTTTTCTATTTTTTCATGATAAGATTTCCAACATCTTTAAATAACTCCTAAAAACCACTTTTTCTATGCTCCTAAAATCTTTAAAGCTCAATAACATAAGAAGTTATCTCGACGAAAAAATTGAATTCCCAGAAGGATCCTGCGTTCTAGCTGGAGACATTGGCTCAGGAAAATCTACTATCTTATTAAGCATAGAATTTGCTTTATTCGGTTTAAAAAAAGGAGAGATAACTGGTTCAACTTTACTCCGCCACGGCTCAAACCAAGGTTCTATAGAACTATCTCTTAATTTACAAGGTAAAGACATCACAATAAAAAGAACATTAAAACGCACTAATAAAGACATTAAACAAGATTCCGGATACATTATCTCAAACGATCAAAAACAGATTGGCACTTCAGAAGAACTTAAAGCTACAATTCTAGACCTTCTAGGTTATCCCAAAGAATTTCTAAAAAAGAAAGAATTAGTTTACCGTTACACTGTCTACACCCCGCAAGAAGAGATGAAAAAGATTGTCTATGAAAACAAGGAACTTAGATTAGACACACTAAGAAAAGTATTCAATATTGACAAATACAAAAGAATAATTGAAAATTCAAAAATCTTAACAACTTCCCTGCGAGAAAAAAAGAAGACTATAGAAGGTTTCACTTTAGATCTTGATCAAAAAAAGAAAGACTGTATAGAAAAACAAAATTCATTGCTTGACTTAGACAAAAAAATAAAAGAAACACTACCTAAATTAACAGAAATCCAAAAACAAAGTTCAGAAATAAAAAACAAGATTAAACTTTACGAAGATCAAATACAAATTTTAAACACTCACAAAAAAAACCTCTCGGTCTTAGAAGCAAATTTCAACAATAAATTACAACTCACAAAACAAAACAACTCCAATCTTGAAAAAATAGAATCTTTAATCACAACATTAGAATCTGAATTAAAAGACAAACAAATAACAGATACATCCATTATGAAAGAAATGATGGAAAAAAACCAATCCACATTATCACAGCTAGAACTAAATTACAGGGAAAATCTAAAACTACTCCAAGAAACAAAAGCAACAATTCAATTATCTAAATCCACAATACAAAAAATACAAAAAATAGACTCCTGTCCAATGTGCGAGCAACAAGTCTCACACACACATAAAGACTCTATAAACTCTAGAGAACAAAAAAAGATTGACGAATTAAACACAAAAATTGCTGAATTTACTAAACAAGAAAAAGATTTTGAGTCTAAAATAAACACAATAAAAACAGCATTAGAAACACAAAGAAAATCTTTATCTGAATTAGAAATTCTAAAACATAAATTTAATTCATTAACTGAAAGAAAAAAAGAAAAAGAAATCATTCAAAAAGATCAAGAACAAATAAAAAAAGAAATAGGAACAATAAACTTAGAAAAACAAAATCTTTTCCAGGAAATTGAGAAACTTAAATCTATAGAGCAAGAATACTCTACCATCAAGCTAGAATCTGACAAAATATTTCAACAGGAAAAGTCCATAGAGATTGAAAAAGCAACCCTAGAACAAGAAAAAAAGTCTTCCTTAGAGTTCATAGAATCTTTAAACAAAGAAATCAAAGAAAAAGAAAAATCACTATCACAATTAAAGAAAATAACTTCATTACAAAATTGGACACAAGACTTTTTTGTAAAATTAATGGGAACAATAGAAAAACATGTCTTCACTCAAATCCATCGTGATTTCTCTGAATTCTTCAAAGAATGGTTTAATATTTTGATAGAAGACGAAAACCTTAATGTACGTTTAGACGACGACTTCACCCCAATTATTGAACAAAACGGATATGATACAGCCTTAGACAACCTATCTGGAGGGGAAAAAACAGCTGTCGCTTTAGCATATCGATTATCATTAAACAAAGTCATTAATGACGTCATCTCTGAAATAAAAACAAAAGACATCATAATGCTTGACGAACCAACTGACGGCTTCTCAACAGAACAGTTAGACAAGGTTAGAGAAGTATTAGATTTATTAGATGTAAAACAAATTATAATGGTATCTCACGAAGCCAAGATAGAAAGTTTTGTTCAAAACGTAATTAGAGTAGAAAAACAAGGCCATATTAGTTCTGTGTCAATGTTATAATAATTAGCAGTGTTTTTCTTGACCCAATTTCTTACCAAAACATTTAAAAATGCCATAAATAATACCCCTACCGGGGGAATTATGGAAGAACCACAAAGCTCTGCAGTCGAGACAGAAGAAAAAGAACTGATCTGCCCTGACTGTAAAAGTAAGGACATTGAATATGAGAACAGTGAGCATTTCTGCAAGAAGTGCGGCTTAGTATTAGATTAAATCTATTCTAACCATAAATCTAGATATTTCTATTTAAAATAAAAAACAATATAAATACCTTCAATAAGTATTATATAAATATGACGGCAATTAACTATTTAACCTTACAACACTTAGGTTTTTTTATACTTTCTATAGCAGTTCTTGTTTTAGCTGGTTTCTGGCTTGTAAGGTATTTGTCAAGAATAGCATTTTACCTACGTTTATCTGACTTCATTGTAAGCTTCGTTATAATAGCATTCTCTTCTTCAATTCCAGAATTATTTGTAGGAATAAAATCCGCTATGGCCGGCACACCCACTTTATCTCTTGGTAATGTTATTGGTTCAAATATAGCAGACCTAACAATCATTATAGGTATTCCATTAATCTTTGCTCGTAATATTAAAATAAGCAAGGTTGCTAAAAGAGATTCTATCTACATGGTTCTTATTGCAGCCCTTCCAATTGGTTTAATGTTAATTGGTCAAAGATTATCCAGATTAGATGGAGCATTCCTTGTATTATTATTTTTCCTTTACATGTGGAGACAAATTAGACAAAGAAAAGATTTCAAAAGAGAAACAACAGAAACTTTATCAAGATTAAAAGTTGTTTTAACAGTTACATTCTTCATTGCTTCCTTGTTCTTATTATTCTACTCAGCAGACTACACAGTAAAGTATGCCGAATTACTATCTATAGACTTTAACTTCCCTCCAATTTTAATTGGATTGTTCTTAGTAGCTCTCGGTACATCTCTACCAGAACTATCTTTTAACATGCAAGCAGTCCTAAAAGGACACAAAGACATGGCTCTTGGTGACACTATTGGATCTGTTGTAGCAAATTCAACTTTGGTTCTTGGAGTAACAGCCTTAATCCACCCAATCGCTAACGGTTTGTTTTTATTTTTAATTTCCTCAATATTCATGATTATCATAGCATTCCTATTCGCAACAATGATGGACAAAGGAGAAAAATTAAATTGGAAAGAAGGAATTACTTTAGTTATGTTTTACGCATTCTTTATAACAGTTGAATTATATATTATGAACATTAGAAATGGCGGGATTTGAAATGATTGTTATTAACTAACTGTAAAACTTTTTAGACCAGTCTTAATATCCCCTTCTCTATCTTTTGCAAAAAATACAAGATTCCATTCTCCTGTTTTATAATAGCCGCTAGAAGCATAATTGTTGTTAGAAAATGTGTATATCCCATTCCCAAATCTAGATAAATCACCATTAGCCATCCACCCCATAGTAAGCAATGGTGATTGTTGATCCCAACCATAATGGGTTAAAAGTGCATCATCAACATGACCTGTATAAAACTGGAAATCAACAGGATCACCAAAAACCTCGGCTTGAAAATTAAAATTAGTTGAACTGGAATCTATATCCCTACCATTATTTACAGTTATTGTTCCAACATAGACTTCATCATCAGCTGGAGCGCCACTTACAACAACAATTTCTTTATCAGGTAATCTTTTTTCATTTCTACGATTCCTTCCAGTTAATGATCCTTTCAATAATATTGGGCCTGTCCCTATATCTGTGAACTTTAGAACATATCTATATTCATCAAAGCGAGGGCTTCCAAAGTTGATAAATTTACTAGTAGATGAAGGATTCCCCCTATCTGTGTATTCAAACCCTAGATTTTGAGCAACAAAGTTATCTGTTTCTGATTCATATTCTAAAACTACCTCAAACTCAGGATCGCCATCACCATTTCTAGTAATTTCACTAGGAACTTCATATTTTATTATATTGAAAGTTTGTTGGAGTTGAGAAGTTCCCACGCCCTTACTCAAACCTCCATTGGATACAGAAGCACCAATTGCACTACCACCACCACCAGATGTTGCTCCTGAAATAATATTGACAATCATAGGATAAGTTGTATAATCAGTTGTGTCAACAGTCTGCCTAGTCTTTGCTGGATTTGAGAAATCACAATCCTCAACACTATTAAATGAGTCCTCACCTTCTTTTAAATTAAATACTTCCATTATGATCCTTTTCTTAGGACTTCTAACATCATCTTCTGGTTTAATGATTATGTTTTCATCAAAGTCTCTTATTACACTTCCTGATTGATCACGTGGAAGTCCAAAATTTGTTATTTTAAATACAGTCCTGGATTTTACAACATAAATCTCCCCACCACCAGATTTAAGATAAACCTTAGCATCTGTTACTGTATAATCATCAATCTTTCCTGTTATGGCAGTAAGTTCCTCAAGATTATCCCAAACTAATTTTGTACCATCTATATATACATCATCAGGAGATTTTTTACTAAAAGATATTCTATTTTCAGCATTTCCATCAAGTTCATCCACATCATTATCAACAAATCTTAGGCTAAATGGAACGCCGCTAGGGTTATCATTTACATGAACATATGCTACTACATTATGAGCATCTCTTAAAACAGGGTCGCCCACCCCTCGAGTGTTAAAAACATCTGGAACAAAACTAACATAACTCTCATAAATCCCCATAGGAACACTTTGAACATCTCTATATTCTTCTAAACCAGATTCAAAATCCAACACTTTTGTACTCAAACATTTGTTAGTCTGCGTGGAAGAAATTGTTGGTGCTAAAGTCAAACTATTACCTTCTTGAAGATTAATATTCCTAACATTAGTCAAATCAGGGTGTATTTGAATATCACCTTCAAACACTTTCATTCCTTGGAAAACAGCAGTT
>CEPX01415152.1_pt1 | contig 21220 bp, 25 predicted proteins | sample 361361 | NCBI WGS metagenome assembly CEPX01 (sample SAMEA2619974, study PRJEB7988) | marine metagenome | biome: marine biome (ENVO:00000447); feature: mesopelagic zone (ENVO:00000213) & marine oxygen minimum zone (ENVO:01000065); material: "saline water (ENVO:00002010), including plankton...
GAAATCTCAACGTTAGATTGAGGTTTCGGAGGAAAATAAAATGAATGGATTACGAGAAACACAGTCAAAATATTATTCCGGAACTCCAAAAAAATTAGTTCTAAGAATCTATAATTACGTATTAAAGTTAAGAAAAGAAAAAAATGTTGGGCAACGTTTGATAAGAAAAGAAATTAATAAAAAGTTTGGAATAACCATTTCTGAAGCAACTATTTCTGGCTGGATACATCATCACAATATTCCTTATAATCAAGAAAGAACGCAATTTAAAACTAAACCTAAATTAGAAAAGAAGACTTTGTACGATCTTTACGTAAAGCAAAAACTAAGCGCAAGTGATATCGGTCTTAAATCTAAAGTTTCTACGATTATAGTTATAAACTGGCTTCGATCCTATGGAATTAAAGTAAGAACGCATAAAGAATCCATGAACACTCCGCAAATTAAGAAAGAATTAGCTAATTTAAAATTAAAAAGGCCTCTGAAAAAATATAAAAATTTGACTTTAGAAAAAGCATATATCTTAGGGGTCCTTGCTGGAGATGGTTACATTAACAATAAAGTTATCGCACTCGAAATAAGAAAGGATGAAGAATTTATTAAAGAATTCACACGATGTATGGAAGCTGTGTACGGGATTAAATACATTTATGTTTACAAGACTAATAGGAACACTTTTTTATTCAAAGTTTCTGCAATGTTGCTTTCAAAAGATTTGTTACGCTACGGAACTTTTAGAACTATGACTTGGCGCGTACCACAAGAAATTCTAAATTCAAATAACAAGAAAATAATTTCTACTTTTTTGAAAGGGCTATACGATAGTGATGGTTGGGTTAGCAAGTATTATGTAATGATTCTTTCAGGTAGTCGCAAAGGGTTGATTGACGTATCTAAACTGCTTAGTAAACTAGGCATAGAGAATAAGTTTCAACAGAAAAAATATCCGAAATTATATATTAATCGAAAAGAGAATCTCAAGTTATTTAAAGACATGATTGGTTTCACAATTAAGAGGAAAATGTACAAATTAGTTAACACTTATAAGCTGGGTTGGTAGTGATGATAGAATACAAATTAAATTCTAATAAACCGCAAGAATTGCGCAACATATTAAACCCTCTTATTAAAAAATGGTTTTTCTCTAAGTTTAAAGAATTTAGTCTTCCTCAATTATTTGGAGTTATGGAGATTCACAGCAGAAATAATATTTTAGTTTCTGCTCCTACTGGTGCAACAAAAACTCTTACTGGATTTCTTTCAATTCTTAATGAGCTTATAAATGCTTCAGAAAGCGACATACTTGAAGATAAAGTTTATTGTATATATATCTCGCCTTTGAAAGCGCTCAGCAACGATGTGCAACTCAACTTGATTGAACCTTTGAAAGAAATGGAAAAAATAGCTGGCAAAAAACTTGGAATCAGAGTTGCTGTTAGAACTGGTGATACGTCAGCTTCTGAAAAATCAAAGATGCTGAAAAAACCTCCACACATTCTCATAACAACTCCTGAAAGTCTTGCAATTGTTCTGAGCAGTTATCGTTTCATAGATTTGCTTCAGGCAGTAGAATGGTGTATTGTTGATGAAGTGCATGCTTTGGCAGAAAACAAACGTGGAGTGCATCTTTCTCTTAGCTTGGAGCGTCTTCAACATCTTTCTCCTGCAATGACTAGAATTGGTTTGTCAGCAACCATAGCGCCTTTGGATAAAATTGCACATTTTCTTGTTGGAAATGAAAATGAAGTGCCAAGAAACTGCAAGATTTGCAATGTTCAGTTTGTTAAGAAAACGGATTTGAAAGTTTTGTCTCCTGTTCCTGATTTGATTAATGTTGAGCATGGTAAAATGCAGGATTCAATGTATTCTTTGATTGATGATTTAATCCAAACTCATAAAACAACTCTTATTTTCACAAATACCAGAGCTGCTACTGAGCGTGTTATACACCATTTGAAAGAAAAATTTCCAAAACGTTACGCTTCTGATGATCCTACTATCGGCGCTCATCATGGTTCTCTTTCAAAAGAATATCGTCATAGTATTGAAAAGAGGCTAAGAGAAGGAAAATTAAAGGTTGTTGTAAGCTCTACAAGCCTTGAACTGGGCATTGATATTGGCTATATTGATTTAGTGATTCTTCTAGGCAGTCCTAAATCTGTTGCGCGCGCTTTACAGCGTATTGGAAGAAGCGGTCACAAATTACATTCTGTTTCAAAAGGCAGGATTATTGTTCTTGATAGGGATGATATGATTGAATGCTCTGTTCTTTTGAAATCTGCTATTGAAAAAAAGATTGATCGTATTCATATACCAGAAAATGCTTTGGATGTTTTAGCTCAACAAATTTATGGAATTGCAATAGCTTCTAAAGTTCACAAGACTGACTTATACAATGTGATTAAAAAAAGTTACTGCTATAAAGACTTAACATTAAAAGATTTCAATGAAGTTTTGGATTACCTGAGCGGCAAGCACATTTCTCTTGAAGACCGGCATATCTATGCAAAAATTTGGGTTGATGAAGAAACAGGACTAATTGGCAGAAAAGGTCGCATGAGCCGTGTTATTTACATGACTAATATAGGCACAATTCCTGATGAAACTTTTGTTTCTGTAAAGATTGCAGGTACAGATCATGTTGTAGGGAAGATTGATGAGTCGTTCCTTGAACGATTAAGAAAAACTGATGTTTTTGTTCTTGGCGGTGATAAATACGAATTTCTTTACGCTAAAGGAATGGTTGCTTATGTTAATGCAAGTGTTTACAGGGCTCCTACTATCCCTTCATGGTTTTCTGAAATGCTTCCGTTAAGTTTTGACTTGGCGTTAGAGATTGGCAAATTCAGGCGTTTGATGGAGGAAAAATTCAACCATAACAAAACAAAGAAAGAAGTCTTAAAGTTCATTAATGATTATCTTTACGTTGACAAGAACACTGCTAGTTCAATCTATAACTATTTGCGTGAGCAATATCTTTATGCAGAAATACCTACTGATAAAAAAATAATAATTGAAAACTTTACTGACAGAGGGCGGAAACACGTTGTTGTGCATTCTCTTTATGGCAGGCGCGTTAATGATGCACTTAGCAGAGCTGTTGCTTTTGTAATAGCACGCTCACAACGCAAAGATGTTGAGCTAGGAATAACTGATAATGGCTTTTACGTTTCTTATGAAAAAAACGTCAATGTTTCTGCGGCTCTTAAGCTGATTAAATCAGAAAAAATGGAGTTGCTAATGAATAATGCTATTGAAAAAACTGAAATACTGAAAAGGCGATTCCGCCATTGCGCTGCTCGTTCTTTGATGATTCTTAGAAACTATAAAGGAAGGCGAAAACGTGTTGGTAGACAACAAGTTTCTTCAATGATTTTAATAAATGCTGTTAAGAGAGTTTCTCCTGATTTTTGTATTCTCAAAGAAGCAAGGCGTGAAGTTTTGGAGGATTTAATGGATATGCCTACTACAAAAAACTTGCTTAAAGCCATTGAAGACAGGAAGATAAAGATAAAAAATGTCCAGACAGACCTGCCTTCCCCATTCGCATTCAAAATAGTTTTGGAATCCCACACAGATGTTCTCAAGATAGAAGATAAGATAGAATTCCTTAAGAGAATGCATGCACGAATAATGGAAAGAATAGAGGAAAAAGCAAAGGCTGCTTAAAACCAAAACACATAAATAGTTTAATATCAGGAATTCATCGAGATGAAAGGGCGTAGTAGGGTTAAGAAAACCAGAGCTAAGAAAACTGCTAAAAAGGTTAGAAGAAAGGTTAAAGTTAAGTCTAAAAAGAAGGCAACTTCTAAAAAATCTAAAGCTAAGGTAAAGCGAACTGCTTCTAAAAGTGTTAAGCGTTCTATTAATAAGAAAAAAACCAAGCGCAGAGCTTCAAGAGCTTCAAAGTCTCGTTCTACGCAAAAGCGAACTAAGCCTAAGCCTTCCCGTCCTTCCCGAAGCATGATGTTTGACCCACTTGAGCAGGTTACTGTTGCGTGTTCAAACTGCAAGAGAGAGTTCAATATTGTAAAGCTTCACGGCTTAAGCACAGAAGGCATGATCTGCCAGAGATGCTCTGTTGGCGAAATACAGTTTCCAGAGTGATTAACTTTATTTACCCTAGTTTTCTCCATTATTGCTATGCAGATAATAAAAGACTTGAATATCGTTAACCTTGCATTATACATCAAAAGCTTAAACTCTCTTGTTCTTGGAGATGTCCATATTGGCTATGAGGAAGAGCTTAACAAGCGCGGTGTTTTGATTCCAAGGCATCATTTCAAAGATGTACTTGCCAGCTTAAACCACACTTTTTATCTTTTGGAACCGCTGTTAAAAAAGTCAAAGAAGAAAAAATTAAGCAACATCATTATAAATGGTGATTTAAAGCACGAGTTCGGCTTGATTTCAAACCAGGAATGGCGCGAAATATTAAAGTTCTTTGACATTCTTTCAAAACATTGCGAAAAAATAATCTTAGTCAAAGGCAATCACGATCCTATTATTGGGCCAGTTGCAAAGAAAAGAAATATCAAAGTAGTAGACGATTACAGTAAGGATGGAATTTTCATATGCCATGGTCATCAGATACCAACCACTGATGTTTTCAAGAAATCAAAACTGCTTATCATTGGAAATGAGCACCCTGCTGTTTCCATTAAAGAAGGCCCTCGTTCAGAAACTTTCAAATGCTTTCTGAAAGGAACTTTCAAAAACAAAGATATGATTGTTATGCCTTCATTCAATCCAATCACTATTGGCACTGATGTTTTGAAAGAGCAGTTCATAAGCCCTTTCCTCAATCAGGACATAAACAGTTTTGAAGTGTTTGTTATCGCAGGCAATGTCTACTATTTTGGCAAAGTAAAGGATTTGAAGTAGCAAACTATTTATACCTATTTCTTCAGTTTTAGTTTATGGCAAATGTTGCTTTGGTTAAAGGCGTTGTACGTTACGATATCATCTTCAAGTCTCTTGAACTTATTCAAGAGGATGTTATTAATAAAGTCAGCAGCAGCAAACGTATTGTGATAAAGCCAGACTTGCTGCACCTTAACGGCTGCTCTGAGCTTACTAATGCAGATTCTGTTAAGGCAGTTCTTGATTTTATTGAAGAATTTACTAACAAAAAAATAACTATTGCCGAAGGCTCTTTTTCTGATGAAGATGTTTTCCACCGTCATAATTATCATGATTTGCTTAAAGACTACTCTGTTAAATTTCTTAACCTCAACAATGATGATTCTGCTCCAATAAAACTCGGAAAAACAACAATTAACATTTCAAAAACTTTGCTGGAATCAGACTTCAGAATTTCTGTAGCTGTGCTTAAGCGCGACCGAACATCTTTGTTAGGAGCTATTCCTAACATGGTTATTGGAAGTGTTTCAGAAAACGATAAAACTGATTTTTACAAGAGCAAAACATTCTTACGCAACACTTCTGAGATTTTCAAATTAATTAGGCCTGGCCTCTCAGTAATTGACGGTTTCGATTCTGTGAAAACAAATATAAAGACTTCGCTTGCAATTGCAAGCAAAGACGCAGTTAGCGCAGATACTGTTGCTTCAAAGATTCTTAAAACCAAAAGAAGTTATCTTGGTTATTGCAAAAAAAGCAAGATAAAAATGGTTGGAAGTAAGTTAAGCGAGTTATAATCTATTTTGCCAGCTTATTCAGAACATCGGCTTTCGTAATTACACCTTTAGCTTTTCCTTTATCTGTTACTACAACTAACTGGCTTACTCTTAAAAGTTCTGTAACAACTTTCAAAGGAGTTTTTACCGGAACTGTTGGCGGGGAGTCTTCCATAACATCTGATGCTTTTAATTTTTTAATATCTTTTCCTTGGTGTATGCTTTCTATAACATCGCTTTCAGCTACTAACCCGATTACATTTTCTTTTTCTGTTACAGGAAGCTGTGATATTCCGTAATTCTTCATTTTTCTAATGGCTTCAGAAAGCGAATCATTTTTACCAACACTTAATATTTTATCGCTAACTACATCGCCTGCTTTTGGCTCTTTTTTTTCTCCAATGCTTGTAAGAACTTCATGAAGCTTTCTAAAATTGCTGTAGCTCGGGTCTATCATCCCAGCCTCAAGTTTTGCAATCAGGCTTTGGGAGACTCCTGCAAGCTTTGAAAGCTGGCCTTGAGTAAGATTATTGTGTTTCCTCAATATTTTGATTTCATTTATTTCAGCTAACATAGAATTGAGTCACTGCTTCTGCTATTTAAAACTTTCCTAATAATCATAAAATTGTATTGATTTATTCCTTTAAGAATTAGTCATCAAACTGCTTGCTTTGTGCTTCTTCTATTAGCTTTTGCGCAGAGTCTCTAAATGCAATCCTGAAGTTTCCTTTCCCGCAATAAGGGCAGACATTAATCATTGCTCCTTTTTCTTTTGAAAAACCAAAGCCGCAGCTTCCGCACTGGTAGCTTATTTCTTTGCTTTCATTGTTGTTGTTATCGCTTTTGATTTTGTTATTAATAACGATTTTTTCACTGCTGTTGCTTTTTACAGTATCAGCAGTATTTGTCACATTTTCCTTAGTTATTTTGCTAGCGTCTTCTTTGTTTCCTCTGTTTTCTTTTGCTAGGCATCCAGCGCAAATTAAGTCTTTCCCAGAACTATCATACTTCATTTCTTTGATATCTGCAACTGTTTTACAACCCCAACATCGTCTTTCTCCTTGCATTTTAGTTAGTAATTGCTTCTGCTTTTTGATGATGTCGGAAATATCGCTAATATAAGTAATTAGCGATATTTCTGAGCATGATCAAGAACCACTTAAGTGGTTCTTGACATTTCGCTTTACAAACATATAGAATGCAAGTGTTCCGAATGCAACTATCGCTGCTGTATAAAAGAATACTACTGTAAGGCCTGCTAAGTCGAGTATTATTCCTGCTATTAAGGGCCCTAAAGTCATGCCAACTGCAAAAGCTGCCTGAAGCAGTCCCATCACAGAACCCATTCCATGCAGTCTTCCGAATTGGGCGGCTAAGGCTGTGTTTGCAGGCAGTCCAATAGCTCCGCCAAGTCCCATTGCAATATTCAGCCCTAATAAGCTGTAAAAGTCCCATGTTAAAGGTATCAGTAAAATGGTAGTTGCCATTACCAAATTTCCAAGAATTATCAAAGCTAGCTTGTTGTGCTTATCTGCAAGTTTTCCAAAGTATCTTTGAGGCAGAGCAGTTACTAATAAGTTTATTGTTATGATAGTTCCTATTTCCGCTGTGTTTAGTCCAATGCTTGTTGCATAAAGCGGGAAAAACACCATGAATCCTGCTACTCCAAACGCGGTTACAACTCTGATGAGCAGTATTTCCTGCATTGCTTTGTATTTGATTATCTTGAGAAAAGCACTTGGTTTTTTTTCTTTATGAACTCCTAACTCTGGAAGTGTTAAAAAAACCAGGGCAAGTGATATTAATCCAAGAGCTCCCATTGCAATGAAAGCTGCATTCATACTGAAAACATGATTTAGTGTTCCTCCGATTATAGGGCCTATTCCAAAGCCAAGGAAAAAAGATATTGTGAAAGTTCCCATGTATCTTCCTTCCTGCTTTTTTGGGGCAATATCTCCTATGTAAGCCATTGCCAAAGGCGCTACAAACGCAGAAGCCATTCCCTGTACAAGCCTTACAACTATTAGACTATTCACGTCTATAGCTATTATGTAAGCAAAAGAAGACAGTGTGTAAACTAACAGCCCTCCTGAAATGAAATTTCTCCTGCCATGGTGGTCTGACAGCTTGCCTGCTATTGGCGTGAATAAGCCGCGGGAAAGAGTAAAGGCAGAAAATATGATTCCGATATAAAGCCCAGAAGCTCCAAGGCTTTCAGAATAAATAGCCATCAAAGGCTCTATTATGCTTACGCCAATGGTTGAAGCCAGCACTGCAATAAACAGCACAGTAAATACTTTTTTTTCCATGCAACCGAATTCTTAGCCTGTGTTATTTAAATTGTTGGTTTTAACCACTCACGAAAGCTTTAAATACTACAACTACACTCTTTATTATTGTAAGAGAGAAGAAACGTTAAGATTCTTCTTAGTTAATACAAATGGCGAATTTATTGCCCAGTTTAAGAGAGAAAAAGCGTTATCTCGTTTTTGAGGTAATAGGAAATGCCAGCTGCAGCGATGCAGTTAGTTCTGTGAAGAACAGCTTTTCCGGCTTGTTTGGCTCTTTGGAAGCTGCAAATGCAGATGTTTCCAACATAAAGTCATCTGGAAATAAGTGCATGGTTAGAATTGGCAGAAAATACGTTGATAAAGTAAAAGCTTCCATGGCAATAGTGAAAAGAATTAATAATAGTACTATTATACTACGTAGTATTGGAGTGAGCGGCTCTCTAAAAAGAGCTTCAAAATATTTTAACGGAGGATGATAAAATGCAACAACCTATGCCTCATCAGTTAATGGGATATGATAGAGCAATTACAATGTTCAGCCCTGACGGCAGGCTGCTTCAAGTTGAATACGCTAAAAAAACTGTCCATCAAGGCAGTACTGCAGTTGGAATGGTTTGCAAGGACGGTGTTCTTTTGATTACTGACAAGCGCATTGTTGATTCATTAGTTGTTCCTGAAGCTGTTGAGAAAGTATTTGAAATTGACGAGCATATTGCAGCTACTGCATCCGGTATTTTAAGTGATGCCCGTGTTTTGACTGAACGCGCCCAAGTTCGCGCACAACAGCACCGTGTTACATATGATACTCCTATAGATACGCTTAGTATTGTTAAAGATGTTGCAAACTTAAAGCAAATCTGCACGCAATCCGGCGGGTTGCGCCCTTTTGGTGTTTCTCTTCTTATAGTGGGTGTTGATGAAGCTGGCGCAAAGCTTTTTGAAACTGATCCTACAGGCATTTACTTCCAATATCGCGCTACAGTTATTGGCGAAGGGGAAACAGAAATAGAAGAACTCCTAAAAAAAGAGTACAAGGATGATATGACTTTGCAGGATGGCATTAAGCTTGGTTTGAAAGGGCTTGCAAACTTTCTTGGAAAAGAATTCAATCTAGAAAGAATTGACGGAGCATATATTTCTGCCTCTAGCCGTAAATTCACTCGTCTTAAGCGCGCTGATATAGAAAAATATGCGGACGACTTAAAGAAAAACAATAAGAAAAAGGAGTAAATTATGAAAGGTTCTGAACTGTTTGATAAAGAAAAAGCTCATTTTAACCTTGCCCGTTTAACCAAGGGCGGTGAGCAGTTTGAAATAATTGTAGAACCGGATAAAGCAATTTCTTATAAAAATGGTTCTATATCCGACGTTAAGGAAACAATGAAGTATGAAAAAGTGTTTTCAGATGCAAAAAAAGGCTTGCTTGCTTCTGAAGAGTCAATGAAAAAAGTTTTTGAAACTGTTGACTCTGTTAAAATTGCAGAAGTTGTTCTTAGCAAAGGTAAAATTCAACTAACTTCGCAATATCGTGATTCTCTTAGAGATGCTAAAAAAAAGCAGCTTATAGAGCTTATTCATCGAAATGCTGTTGACCCAAAAACAAACCTTCCTCATCCTGTTACTCGTTTGGAAAATGCTTTTAATGAAGCTAAAGTGCATGTTGATGAGCGTAAAGCTGAAGACCAGCTTGAAGGTGTTCTGAAATTGTTAAGGCCTATATTGCCTATTCGTTTCGAAACAAGAAAGCTCCAGCTTCTAATTCCTTCAAAATATGCATCTAAGGCTTATTCAACACTTAAAGGCTTTGGACGAATAATTAAAGACACATGGCATAGCGATGGAACACTGCTTTCAGTAATTGAAATTCCTGCAGGACTTCAGCAAGAACTTACAGAGCAACTTAACAAGCTTACTCATGGCGACGTTGATATAAAAATTTCAGAGGAAAACTAAAATGGCCTTATTAACAAAAGATAAATCAGTTGTTGTTCCTGGAGAAGAACTTGCTTCAGGCATGGATTACCTTCCTACAAATGGAACTTACAGAGATGGTGATAAAATCGTTGCAGCTCGTCTTGGCCTGTTGCACATTGAAGGTAGGCTGCTTAAAATAATTCCTTTTTCAGGAAAATATCTTCCTAAACGAGGAGATGTTATAATTGCAAAAGTTGAAGACATTACTCTTAATGGATGGCGCTGCTATATTAACAGCGCATATTCAGCTTTACTCAATTTAAGAGACGCAAGTTCTGAATTTATAGCAAAAGGCGCTGACCTTACAAGATACTTTACTTTTGGCGATTACATTGTTGCAGGCATAACTAATGTTACCTCGCAAAATATTGTTGATTTAACACTTAAAGCTCCTGGATTGAAGAAGCTTGGCGAAGGCCGTATTATGCATATTGATCCCAATAAAATGCCTCGTGTTATAGGAAAAGCAGGCAGCATGGTTAATATGATTAAAGAAGCTACTGACTGCAGAATTTCAGTTGGTCAAAATGGCATTATATGGATTCAAGGCTCTCCTAATAACGAGTTAGTTGCTGTGAAATCTATCGAAAAGATAAGCGCAGAAAGTCATGTTCCAGGACTTACAGAACGCATAAAAAAATTTTTGGATAAGGAGCTTAAGAAGTGATTAAAATGGCATATGAAAAAAGATTAGATGGAAGGAAAGCTGATGAAATGAGAAAAATATCAGCGAAAGTTGGTGTTATAAAAGAAGCAAATGGTTCTGCCATGTTTAAAATTGGAGATACTGTTGCATACGCTGCTGTTTATGGTCCTAGAAATTTTCACCCTAAGTTTTTACAAAACCCTGAGAAAGGTGTTTTGCGCTGCAAATATAATATGATGCCTTTTTCAGGAGCTGGAGATAGAGTAAGGCCTGGAGGCAACAGGCGTTCAAAAGAAATATCCATGGTTATTGAGTCATCTTTAGCATCAGTTCTTAACCTTGAAGATTTTCCTAATGCAGTTGTTGATGTCTTTATAGAACTTTCTCAGACAGATGCAGGAACTCGTTGCGCTGGAATATGCGCTGCTTCCATGGCTTTGGCAGATGCAGGCTTTGCAATGAAAGATCTTGTAGCATCTGTTTCAGTAGGCAAAGTTGACGGTAAAGTTTTAGTGGACTTGGATTATAAAGAAGAATCTTACGATGGAGAAGTGGCAGATATACCTATTGCAGTCATTCCTCGGTCTGGCAAACTTACTTTGCTTCAAATGGATGGACGGGTTACTAAAGATGAGCTAAAAAAAGCTCTTGAATTAGGCAAAAAAGCATGCAGTCAGATATATGATGTTCAGAAAAAAGCTCTTAAATCAAAGTTCTCTGGTGATAAAAATGAATAGTTCTATTCGTGAGCATATTTTGAAGGCACTTGACGCAGGTATACGTTTTGATGGACGAAAACTGGATGAATTAAGAAAAGTTACTGTTGAAAAAAACGTTTCAAAGAATGCAGAAGGATCTGCTCGTGTTTTAATCGGTGATACTGAAATTTTAGCAGGTGTTAAGACAGCTGTTGAGCAGCCATATCCTGACAGTCCTGAAGAAGGCAATCTTATGGTTAATGCTGAGCTTCTTCCATTGTCAAACTCTAGATTTGAGCCTGGCCCACCATCAGAAGAAGCTATTGAAGTGGCAAGAATTATTGACAGAGGCATTCGCGAGGCAAATACCATTGATAGAAACAAGCTTTGCCTGACTCCAAAAGAAGAAGTTTGGAGTGTTATGATTGATGTTTTAACTATAAACGCTCATGGCAATCTTATTGATGCTTCAGCTTTTGCATCCATTGTTGCCCTGTTAAATGCAAAGCTTCCAAAGCGTGAAGATGGTGTTGTTAACTATTCCGAGCTTACAAAGGAAAGCATTCCTTTATCAAAAAACATCCCTATTACTGTAACAGTGTACAAGATAGGCAAACACCTTATTGTAGACCCGCTTCCTGAAGAAGAGGATGTTGCTGATGCAAGGCTTACAGCTGCTGTCCTTGAAGATGGAAGTGTTGTGGCAATGCAAAAAGGCGGTGAGCAGCCTATAACTGCTGACGAAATTTTAGCTATGGCGTCTTTGGCACAAACAAAGTCAAAAGAATTGAGAAAATTATTGTAAGTAACAATAGCAATAAGCTTATAAACACATCCAGAAAACTTATCTCAAATGCCTCAAAACTATTCTAAATACGAGAAAGCAAGAATAATTGGAGCAAGAGCTCTCCAGCTCGCTAGTGGAGCTCCTTTTATGGTAAAACTTTCTGAAAAAGAACTTGAAGCAGTTCATTACAATCCTGTTGAGATAGCAAAGTTAGAGTTTGCAAAAGATGCTATTCCTATTACAGTAAAAAGACCTGAGCAAGAAGCTAAGTCTGAATGATTTTATTTCTTCTTTCCTTTATACTTTCCTCTGTTTTCAACCTTCTCCAAGCGTTTCATTACTTCACTGCTATCGCTATTGTCTTTCATATACCCTTTAACAACAGCAGCGAAACATTTATCCGAAATCTTGCTATGGCTGCTGTTCAATGCCTGCTTTAGCAAGTGCAGGTCAACAGCTTTGTCTTCTGTTTTGTCAGAAAAAAATCCTAATCCAAAGTCAACAAAGTAAATCTTGTTGCTGTTTTTGATCATGTTAGACGTAGTTAAGTCGCCATGAATTATGTTATTATTATGCATCATCGCAACCATTATTCCTATTTTTTCAATAATCTCAGCACAATTACTGTTGTTAAGAACATCCCTTACTTTTTTTCCATTAACATATTCCATTGCAATCGTAGTATCTTTCTCTTTGACAGAAATTAACTTAGGAACTGCAACTCCAATTGTTCTCAGCTTTTCCATTATCTTGGCTTCTCTCTTCGTTCTGAACAATCGAAGCTTTTCATCAAGCTCTTTAATTCTGTAACTTTTTTTATGGCGTTTCTTAACAATCCTATCTTTATCCAAGAAAATGCTTGCTTCAGCGCCTTCTGTTATGAGTTTCATAAGAAAAAGAAACAATTATCTGTTTTTAATAGTTGCTATGATTCTTCAAGTCGGTTAGAAACTTTAACTAACGCTCCGTTTAAATTAACATCTTCAACTTCTGCAGCTTCAAGCATTGCATTGCCTGTTATTTCATTTGATACTTCTTCATTTGTGTCAGAAGAAAGTATTTCTTGAACTGTGAAAGAAGTTAATGCAATCGTTACCAACACTGCCATCAAAGCCCAATACGTTCTTGCCTCTTTTGTCATGAAGTATAGTAAAACAACTCTTTTTACCACCTTAGTATACTATTTACTATACTAATATTTAAATGTTTTGATAATTTACTATATAATCCTATAAATTATTACTTATACGTTTATTGCAGAAACACTTAAAAATCAGTTCACAAATCTTATTTCTTATAGCCCTGTAGTGTAGTGGCCAAGCACGCTAGGTTCTGGGCCTGGAAACCCTGGTTCAAATCCGGGCAGGGCTATTTTTTATTATAATTCTTATGCCCACATTTTTATCAAACACTTTGCAATTTCAATGAAAAAATTTTATAAGCAGCAGTATCATACTAGTTTTTATGGTATCGCAATCTGTTACTATCCCTGCAGATTCTGTAAAGCTAGAGGGAATACTTGTTATTCCTGAAAATGTAAAAGGCTTGGTATTGTTTGCCCATGGTGCTGGTTCAAGCAGATTAAGCCCAAGAAACCAGTTTGTAGCAGAGGTCTTGCAAAAAGCAAGAATCGCAACACTTCTCTTCGACCTTCTTACAGAAGAGGAAGATGTAATTTATGAAACTCGTTTTGACATTAACCTTATTACTGAAAGACTCGTTACAGCCACTAATTTTATTATAAAACATCCTAAATGCAAACGCCTAAACATTGGCTATTTTGGCGCAAGCACAGGTGCTGCTGCAGCTATTAACGTGGCTGCACGGCTTAACTTTGTCAAAGCTGTTGTTTCTCGCGGAGGTAGGCCTGACCTTTCTGGAGATTATTTGAGTAAGCTTAAAGCACCTACCCTGCTCATAGTTGGTGGTAATGATGATGTTGTTATTGAGCTCAATAAGCAGGCTTATGACAAGATTACTTCTGAGAAGAAAATGGAAATAGTTGAAGGTGCTACTCATTTGTTTGAAGAGCCAGGGACTTTAGAGACTGTTTCTGGGCTTGCGTCTGACTGGTTTTTAAAATATTTAAAATAATAATTTTAGTGACGAAAGATTTAAATACAGCCGTTTGATTGATTTTTTCATGCCAGCCCGTAAGCCAGAGTCAATGGACGAGTGTGTTTACTTTACCCAGCGTTCTTTAAATGATGAAAATGGTGAGCCTAAGGGGGAGATTATGACTTGGGTGTTCAAAGGAACTTGCACGAAATGCGGCAAGGAAAAGATGGGCAAGCCTCGCGATAAGTCTGGCAAAGTTAAAATGCGCGCTAAAGAGTACGTTTGCCCTGAATGCAATCACACTGTTGAAAAACAGGAATATGAAGATTCTTTGGTTGCTTGTGCAGAATACACTTGCCCTGGCTGCAGCAATAAAGGTGAAACTGAGATTCCTTTTGTGCGAAAAAATATTGACGGAGTCAAAACATTGCGTTTTACCTGCAATAAATGTGCTGGAAATCTTGACGTTACCAAGAAGATGAAGGAAAAGAAACGATAATCTATAGCAACAAACTATTTAAACCATCTTCCTTTCTAGTTTGTCATGGTTTCGAATAAGAATAAGATATTAGTAACGTCTGCATTGCCTTATGCTAATGGCTCTTTGCATCTTGGGCACATGGTTGAGTACGTGCAGACTGACGTGTTTGTTCGTTTCCTTAAAATGTCAGGAACTGAAGTGGTTTTTGTTTGCGCTGATGATTCGCATGGCGCTCCTATTGAAATTGCTTCTTCAAAGGCAGGAATTAAGCCTGAAGAGCTCATAGAAAAGTACGGCAAGGAACACATAACTGATTTTAACGACTTTCTGATTGATTTTGATGTTTACCATACCACTCACAGCAAAGAAAACAAAACTTACAGTGATTTCTTTTACAACACTTTAAAGAAAAAAGGATTTATCCATGAAAAATTGATAGAGCAGACTTACTGCGAGAAAGACAAGCGTTTTCTTCCTGATAGGTTTGTTAGAGGAACCTGTCCTAAATGCAAAGCAACAGAACAATACGGCGATCAATGCGAGAAATGCAACTCAGTTTACAAGCCTATTGATTTGATTGAGCCAAAATGCTCTATTTGCGGTGCTGCTCCAATAAGAAAAACATCCTCACATTATTTCTTTACTTTAAGCAAGTTCTCTGATAAATTGAAAGATTGGATTACAAAAAACAAAAATTTACAGCCAGAGATTAAAAACTTTGTTATGGGCTGGATTAAATCAGGGTTGGAAGACTGGGACATAACAAGAGACGGGCCTTATTTTGGCTTTAAGATTCCTGAACAGCTTAACAAATATTATTATGTATGGCTTGACGCTCCTATTGGGTATGTTTCAGCATCTGAAAAATATGCTAAAGACAAGTTAAAAAAAGATGCTTCAATATTTTGGCAGTCAAAAGACTCTGAAATAATACATTTCATCGGAAAAGACATTATTTATTTTCACTTGTTGTTTTGGCCTGCAATGTTGATGGGTGTCGGTTACAATCTTCCAAAAGATGTTGTAGTTCATGGCTTCCTCACTATAAACGGTGAGAAAATGTCTAAGTCAAGAGGCACATTTTTTACAGCTCGCGAGTATCTTGACAAATATGACCCAGAACTTTTGAGATTTTACTATGCTTCCAATCTTGCTAAGACAACTTCTGATATTGATCTTGATTTCAAGGATTTTCAGAGCAAAGTCAACAACGAACTTGTTTCTAATATTTCTAATTTTATTTACCGCTCTTTGAATTTTATTAATAAAAACTTTGACTCAAAACTTGGCAAAATCTCAAAAACAAATGAAGATACTATTTTAGCAGCAACTTTACAGTCAAAGTTTAATGACATCCTTAAGAGTTATGCTGCTTATAATTTCAGAGACGCAGTAAAAGTTATTTTGGAAATCAGCAGTGAAGGAAATAAATATCTTCAAGATAATGAACCATGGAAACTCTTGAAAGAAGATAAAAAGAAATGCCATGAAATTTTAACATTCTCAGCAAACATTGTTAAAAATTTGGCCATTCTTCTCTATCCTGTATTGCCAAACTTCTCTGTAAAAATACAAAAGCAATTAGGACTTAACAAGCTTACTTTCAATGATTTGAATTTTGGCCTTGCTAACTGTAAGATAAACATGGGCCGAATAATCTTTACCAATATAGAGGAAACTCCTCAGCTTGGCTCTGAATTATTCCTTGCAAATCTCAAAATAGCTGTTGTTGATTCAGTAGAAAACCATCCTAATGCTGACAAGCTTTACGTGCTTAAAATAAAAATTGGAAATGAGGGAAGAACTTTGGTTGCAGGCTTGAAAGAGTTTTATTCAAAAGAAGAATTGAAAGGCAAACAAGTTGTTGTTGTTACAAATTTGAAGCATGCAAAGCTTAGAGGTATTGAAAGCCAAGGCATGCTGCTTACAGCAGAAAAAAACAGCAAGCCAATGCTCTTAGCAGCCCCTAAAGCTTCTTCCGGAGACTCTGTTTTTGCTGAAGGCTTGGAATCATCAACGCAGGAAGTGGATATTGAAAAGTTTTACTCTCTCGGTTTATCAGTGGAAGGAAAACGAATTTTCTACGGCGAACGAATTCTAAAGACAGAAAAAAGTGACGTGGTTGTTGACGCTGACGATAGAGCTAAGATTAAGTAGCACCACAACATTTTTAAATTGATTTGCGCAGAATTTTCTATAAATGACAGCTAAAGAAAACAGTCCTGCAGTTGCTGATGTTATTAATGGAGAAGCCTGCCCTGTTTGCAATAAAAAAACCCTTTCGTTGACTGAGCGCGAGGATGATATTCCTTACTTTGGAAAAGTTGCGTTGTTTTCCATGACTTGCGAAGCGTGCAAGTTCCATAAGGCTGATGTTGAATCTGTTGAGAAACGCGAGCCTGTTAAGACTTCTATTGAAGTTTCTGGAGAAAAGGATATGGAAATTAAAATTGTAAGGTCTTCTAATGGGAAAGTTAAGATACCTTACATTGCAGACATTGAGCCTGGTGAATCATCTAATGGTTACGTTACTAATGTTGAAGGGCTTTTAAAACGTGTTAAGCAACAGGTTGAGGCAGTTCGTGATACAGAAGAGGATAACTCTAACGTTAAAAAAGCAAAAAACATTCTGAAAAAAATAAATCGTGTCATGTGGGGCGATGAAAAAACTAAAATCATAATAGAAGATCCTTCAGGAAACTCTGCAATTTTAAGTGATAGGGCAGTTACTGAAAAATTGAAAGTTAAGAAGTAGACTCTTCTGTTAGATTAGAAAAGATTAAAAAGACATCTTCTAATATTTATAATATGAATATCATTGAAAACAAACTTTATGTTGGAGAAATACCTGCTTCTGACGTTGTTAAGAAGTTTGGCACTCCTGTTTATGTTTATGATGAAGATGTAATTCGCTATAAGTACCGTGAATTGGCTGAAAGCATTTCTTATCCTAAACTTAAGATTTTTTATGCTGCTAAAGCAAATGCTAATAAAAAAATTCTTCAAATTCTTCGTGAAGAAAAAGCAGGAATATCAGCTGCTTCTATAGGTGAGATTCTTGTTGCTTTAAATGCTGGCTTTAAGCCAAATCAAATAATGCTTGCATCTCCTTCTCTTACTAATCAGGAAATGAAATTTGCTATTAGCAAGAAAATTTTGATAAATATTGATTCTGTTTCACAGCTGGAAAGATATGGCAAGTTGAATCCACGCTCAAATGTTTCTATAAGGATTAATCACGCAGTTAAGTCAAGCAAGCATGTTTTAAGCGGCCCTGACACTCAATTTGGAATCTGGGCGGGAAATTTGGACCAGGCAATTTCAGCTGCAGACGCTTACAATCTCAATATCGTGGGATTGCATCACAATGTAGGCACTGAACTTTTAGATGCTAAAGATTACATAAACTCTATTGATGTTCTGCTGGCAGTTGCAAAAAGCTTCAAGAACCTTGATTTCATTAATTTTGGAGGGGGCATAGGTGTTCCTTACCTTCCTGACCAAACTCCTTTGGACATTAATAAATTAGGGGAAAAAATCTCTTCTATCCTTAAACGATTTGCGATTAATTATGGCAAAGATTTGCTGTTTGTTTTTGAGCCAGGACGTTACTTGGTTGCAGAATCAGGGGTGTTATTGTGTTCTGTGAACGCTGTTAAGACGACACCTAAGCACACTTTTGTAAGCGTTAATACAGGATTTAATCATTTGTTAAGGCCGGCTCTTTACGGTTCTTATCATCCTATTGTTAACATAAACAATGTTGAAAGCAAAAATAAAGAAAAGATTGTTGTTTCAGGCAATTTAAGTGACTCAGCAGATTTGTTTACAGCTTCTAAACAGGGTATTAAAGACAGAGAATTGCCTTCTGTTAAAAACAATGATGTTCTTGCTATAATGATGGCAGGCGCTTATGGCTATTCAATGTCTTCTAACTATAACATGCATCCAAGACCTGCAGAAATTCTTGTTTCTGGAAAGAAAATGAGCGTTATTAGGCCGGCTGAGAAGATTCATGATTTGATGCAGGAAGATAACTAAGTCTCGTTTTCGCCTTCTTTCTCTTTTATCTCTCCCTTAAAATTTAGAAAGAGAGATAAAAAGGAAAAGGAAAAAAGAACAGCAGTGGAATGAGATTTTCAACTTCAACACAAACTTTATAAAATCTAATTCTTAGAATTATTTTTGAGGTGATTTGCTAATGTGTCCTGGACAAGACTGCTCTTGTGACGGCGGTGTAAAATAATCCCGCTTTTTTTATTGTTAACTGGTTAAAATGTTCTATCACAATATAGACCCTGTTCTCATAGGTTTGGGGCCGTTTCAAATCCGATATTACGGGCTTATTTTTGTTTTTGGTATTTTTCTAACTTATCTTATTTTTAAGCATCTTGCTAAAAAGCGTCAACTGCCTCTTTCAAACAAGGACTTTGATGACTATATTCTTTATGGTGTTGTTGGCGTTTTGGTTGGGGCAAGGCTTGGCAGTGTTATTTCCGATTTCAGCTTCTACGCTGCAAATCCTTTGCAAATATTTGCAGTTTGGAATGGAGGTTTGGCTTTTCACGGAGGCTTAATTGGGCTGGTAATAGCAGGATATTATTACAGCAAAAGAAAAAACATTAGTTTTTATGATGTGGCAGATTTGACAGCCATACCTCTTGCTTTTGCTCTTGGCCTTGGACGCATTGCTAATTTTATCAACGGAGAGTTTTACGGCACAGTAACTAATCTTCCATGGGCTGTGCAATTTCAGGGTGTTGAAGGCTTCAGGCATCCTGTACAGCTTTATGAGTCAGCAAAAAACTTCCTTATATTTGCAGTACTGTGGCACGTAAAAACACACAAGCTTCCAAGAGGCATGCTGTTTTGGATGTTCATAACATTATACGGCGGATTTCGCTTTTCTCTAGAATTCTACAAAGACCTTCCGCCATATCTGCTTAATCTAACTTGGGGCCAAGTCTGGAGCCTGCCAATGTTTGTGATTGGCGGTTATATGCTGTATAAGCTGGTTAGAAAGAAGAATTAATCAAAGAGTGATACCGTCTGAAATTTCTAGTTGGGTTGGGGATGTGTTCAGCTGGAATAAGCTCGCTTTCATCGATTTCTGCCTCAAAGAAATCAATAGATGACCCTCTAAAGTCATGAACATCAACTAATCTTCGTTGTGAAACTATCGGTGAATCACTAATTCGTCTAAACTTTATTTCTCTATTCTTTCTCCAAGGATAATAAGATTGTGGTTTTCCCTGGACGATAATCCCTAAAACTTTATCAGGGGTAGGCATGCTTAATATATAAAATAAGTATTCTCCAACTATTTTGCCAGCTAAAAAAACACCTAGTTCTTGTTCTGCTACTACTGTTTCTATATCCGCCATAGAAGATAAGCAACTTGGAGTTTGTTTTTAAATTTTTACTTCTTTCTCTTTTTTATTTCTTCGAGAACGTCTACTTGCATTTGTTGTATTTGCAGCAGTCTGTTCCAATGATTCTTAAGCAGCAGGTCAATCTTCTCATGCAAGTATCTTATTTCAAGTTCTGCTTTCAAGTTTATTTTGTAGTCGTGCTCTGATCTTAATCTATCGCGTGATTCCTGCCTGTTCTGGCTCATCATGATTATTGGTGCTTGTATTGCTGCCAAAGTGGAAAGTATCAAATTTAGAAGTATGAATGGGTAAGGATCAAATGGTTTTTGAGAAAGCAAATAGATATTAACCATAATCCATCCTGCAAGGAAAAGACCAAACATTATTATGAATGTCCAGCTTCCTCCAAACTCTGCCAGTTTGTCAGAAATTGCATCAGAAATTTTCAGTTTTTTCCTGTAATCTTTGTAAATATTTCTTGTTATTGTGTCTTGCTTTTTTATACTTGTGAGAACGTCTTTTTCTAAATGGCTGATGTCTGCTTCTTCATCCTTTAGCGTGCCTATAATGTATTCTGCTCTGGTTTCGCTCAAACATTTCCCGCATAGTTTGCTTTTTTCTCCAAACTCTTTGTTTTTGTTTTTTACAAGCTCATAAACTCCTTGGCGCATTACTTTTCCAAGATAAAGATTACGTCGCTCAAGTTTTCTAGAACAAATTATGCAAACCCCTTTTCTCCTTACTCTTGCCATCCTAGCTTATTACTGGAATGTTTGTTTAAAAACCTTTTGATACCAGTTCTATCATATTAGAAACGAATTGTTATTTATACGCAGATGTTTCTTATTCCTGTCGCGCATAGTCTCTTTCAATTATTTCTTGCAGTGATACCTGTACGTCTTCCCAAAAAGTTTCCACGTGTTTTCTAATACTTTCTCTGTCAGCAAATATTCCTGATTGATATGCAGCGAAAATTATTCTATTTTCTCCGTGTAATTCTCCCTTTGGCACTACAGAAGCATCTAAGCCTTGTCTTCTCCGCACTTCATCTATGAGGCTTTGTGTAAATGTATACGCTTCGTTTTCATATGCACGGTATTCTATATACGGTCGTCCATATTGCTCATTACTCTCCCAGAGCGGATGGCCTGAACAAGAACCTAGTGTTTGAATGAAAGATAGCTTATTAAATTGCTCTACAATTGTTCTTATTCCTAAATCTATTAGTTTAGGATTTGGATTGTTTCCCATTACAATTGTTGAATCTGTTCTTC
>CEPX01197582.1_pt1 | contig 21186 bp, 34 predicted proteins | sample 361361 | NCBI WGS metagenome assembly CEPX01 (sample SAMEA2619974, study PRJEB7988) | marine metagenome | biome: marine biome (ENVO:00000447); feature: mesopelagic zone (ENVO:00000213) & marine oxygen minimum zone (ENVO:01000065); material: "saline water (ENVO:00002010), including plankton...
GTAAGATTTAAAACAGAGTTAGAATAGGTTTTAGTATAGTCCCATAGTCTAGTGGTCAAGGATCCGGCCCTCTGGAGGCTGGGACCCAGGTTCGAATCCTGGTGGGGCTATTGTTTCTTTGAGTATATAAATTCTTAAAAAGGTGCTATGAGTGTTTTTAAAATGAAAGACGAGGGACGCACGGATGATAATTGTAGGAAGTTGGGAGGAAAGTATAGCAATTGTGTTCTTGGTGTTCTAGGGAAAATCCCCACTGCGCATCTCGATGGGCTTTGTTTTGATGATAAATATTCTCCTTCTGCAGTTCCATTTATTAGTTTTGTTGATGTAAGGAGATATAGTCCTTTAAGGCATGAGTTTGTTGAGCGACATAGACAATCTTTAGGGCCTAATTCAAAAAGAAGGAATGCCCACTCGGGAAAGTATTTTCAAGGGGCTTCGGTGGTTTTATTGCCTGGAGAGGTTGAGTGGGGAGGAGAAGGGGCTGTAAGTTCAGATTTAGTTGAGAATAGTTTTAGTTTTGGGGGTGGCGGATCTTTCTCCCGTCCCGTAACGGTTGCATATCTTGATTATGTTCCAGAAAAGTCTGCCAATCCTCCACTAAGGGAGTCTGCTGTTCTCCCGCTTAATGATGTTTCCTTAGTCCAAGTATTCAGGTATTTTCTTTCGGAAGCCCATCCTGTTCTAAGGCATGCTCCTCCCTTTGGAAGGCTAGGAATGATTTCTTTAAATACGAGGGGCCTTAATGGTCTTTATCAAAGAAGGCTGTCTGATATTTCAAAGAAACTTGGCAGAAAGCTTGTTGGGGAAAATTTGGAATTTCATTAATTAATGTTTGAATAACTTTAAAATATATAGATTCTATTTGTATCAATGAGACGTTACCGTAAGTTTGTGAATGGGATTCGAGAAAAATCTTTTCCGGAAATTGAAGGTGCGATATGGATTATCAAGGTTCCATTTTTTATTCCTGGTGCCATGGTTTTTTGGCTATTGCCGCGTGTTAATTTGTTGATACTCAGCACTAAATGTGATAAACTTAGAGATTATGTGACCAGGGGGATGATTGCTCATGAGTTGTCTCATTTTTCAATATTTCAAAGGAAGAAGTGTGTTGATTTTTGGAAGTTCTTTTTTTCATCTGAGGAAGGTGGGGCGAGGAGAAATGAACGGAAAACTGATAGGTTGGCAATTAGGAAGGGCTATGGGAATGAGCTTATAGCCGTAAAGAAGGAGGCGATGGAGATTCTTCGTGGAACAAGATGGGAGAAGATGCTTGATAATTATCTGACTGTTGAAGAAACAAGAGCGTACATGAAGAGAGTTGCTTAATGTTTGAATTTTATTATATAACATTGTTGCGTTAACGGGTGCTAAGATATAAATCTTTATTTTATTTAATAAGGATGTTATCATGGGGTGATGCCGCTTTTCCCAAAAACTAAAAAATTTCTATTTTTTCTCTTAATTTTAATAAATAGCCAATATAACTTCCTGCGAGACTAACAATCCCGAACACAATAATTGTTAAAATAATAAGTTGATAATCTATTTGAAAATACAGGCTTAGGAACAATATTGCTCCAATTGAAAAATCAATCTCATCGAAAGGGGGCCATGGATGTCCTGGCTTAATGCCTCTTTTCCTCTTAAAAAAACTTTTTGTTAAGTCTCCCATAGTGGCTCCAAATCCTAGAAGAAAACCCACTAAAAGCAAATTTACAGACTGGTAATTAATGATCAAATATTTTTGATCCATATATTGAGAAAGGATGGCTTGGAAATAAACAACTATTATTGCCATAATAATCTCTACAACAAAACCCTTGTACGTCTTGTGGTCTCCAAATAATTTAGTATTGATAGGCTTATCCAAGATATTAATTCTCTTTGATAAGAATATAGTCATATTAGCAACTCCTGCGGGCAGAAACAACCAAAATACTCTAATAATTTGCAATATTAAACTTTCATAAAACATCTTTTATTTAAGGAGCTCTTTCTCCCTATTTTTTACTAATAATCTGATATGGTCTATTGCGTATACTACAAGAGATAAAAGTAAAATATATATAAAGTAGATTTGAAAAGGTAAATCTAAAATGATGGATCCGAAAGTGACGAAGCCCATGAAGGAAGTAATTTTAGCGCTTAATCTATGATTTACAAATAGGTAAAATTTTCCAAGCTTTCTAGTCATAACTATTCCGAATAATACTTCTCCCAACATAAAAAAACAAAGGAATATCGTGAAAAATAGAGGCAATTTGCCCAAGAATATTAATGCTAAAACTATTATTATTTGGAAGATTCTATCTGCAGCAGAATCAAGTAAATTTCCCATTTTAGATTTAATTTTGAACTTTCTTGCAAGCGTACCGTCTAGTTTATCTGTTAAATATCCTATAGTAAAAAAACTAATGGCCAAATAGGTCTTGTCAAAAGCAAGAAATCCTACAGATATAAGCGCAAAGAATATCCTAGATAATGTTACAAGATTTGTGATTCCCCTCTTCTCTTTTTTAGTTAAATCATCTTGCCTCTTATTATTCATAATAAGAATATAAATAAAAGATATTTAAATCTTCTTACCAGTTAGTTTATTATATGAATCTTTAATTTGTTTTACTTCTTTTAATCAACTCCAACCACTTATTATTTTCTTTGAGCTTTAAGCCAGTAGCCAATTCATAAGGACAGCATTTGATCGACTGGTGTTTCCTTATGAAATTGTAAAAAATTACATAACCCTTCATAATTGCGTCAGCACTTTCTACACTTCCGTGAAAGCCCCTAAATGTTTTTGTTCTTTGTCTTATTGAATTGTGCAATCTCTCAATAAACAGATTAAACCCCTCTCCTTTAGAAGCTATAACAGGATTGTGAATAATATTATATTTCTGCTCTTTCAAATTCCAGCCCCAAGTTTTCTTAACAACTCCTTTGTAAACTTGCCAACCATCAGTAGTAATTGTAGTTACATAACCTTCGGTTTTGTATTTTACTTTTCCAATAACTTCCTTAATTTCTTGTTGCCCTCTGGCCTTGAAATATTTAGCACTCACTAAATACCTCGTCTTAACATCAATGCTGTCAATAAACCAGTCTTTACAAGTTCCTTTCTTCTTGTGCTCTTCTCGTCGATGATATTCCATTTCATCAACTTGCACCTCACACCCACCATTAACTTTTAGTCTATCAGTAAAATCCGAAATCATGTTAGCATATTTTACAACCCAACGATAAACAGTTGTATTGTGAGAATTATGTGGATAAAAAGATTGGAAATGCTCTTGAACTTTTCTTGTTGAAACTCCCTTATAAAATAAATCTAAAGCACAAGTTATCTTGTTTGGATTATTTCTCATTCTAAAAAATCCGTCATCATAAGTAAATCGATAATTGCAATCTTTACATTGATATCTCTGAATTAAACCTCTATTTTCAGTTTTTCTTCTGCCGTTCTTTTTGAAATTCTTACTTTTACATTTAGGGCAGCAAAGATTTTTATACTTGTTCTCGTTTACATTATTGGATTTCATTTGTTTAGCGACGGTGAATCCAGAGGGCGAAAGCCCTCTTCTTATTTACTTATTAGGTATACTTATTAAGTAAGACTACTATTTAAACCTTTCGGTTATTAGGTTAACCTAAATAGTAAAGCTTAAATAGTTTAATTAATTTTAGGAATTATGGCAATCGCAAAAGTGTTTGGAGATGAGGAAGTTTACAAATGTGAGAAGTGTGGACACACATGGATGAAAAGAGGAGAAGAGAGGCCCCTAATCTGTCCTAAGTGCAAAACTGCTCGGTGGAACAAGCCAAAGAAAAAATAATTTTTTTATTCTAGTTAGCACCCGTTAACGCAACAATGCATTATTATATAAATTCTTATAAACCTCTATTCCGATAGTTAGCCATGGGAAGAATAGAAATTCCAGGCAAGACCTCTAGGCCAAAAATAGATTATCTTTTTTCTAATCCAGGTTTTATGCAAGGAGAATATTTGGGAGATGTTTTGGATTCCTGTAGGTGGGGTTCCCCAATGGCTTGCATGTGGGAAAGAGGAGAGTGGGAGATGGAGAGTTTAGTACATCTTTGGATAGGAGAAAATCAGGGTAACCTTCCGTTTTTATTTGTGAGAGAATATGACTCTGTCAAACTACCAAGAAAAAGCAATCAATGCGATGCACATCCTAATGCAGAGAAGCAAAGAGATATGGGGGGAACATTGAGATGCATGCATGTTGATATTAGATATATGAGGCCTAGTTTTATTCGGGGAGATGAGATGTGGGGCTTCTACGAACATGTTCCAGAGCCACATGAACCTTGTTTCGGACAGTGGTTAGAGGAGAGGCCTTCTGCAAAGGTTGTAGATCCCTGTTATCTCTCTCTAGAGGACGAGTCTGATGTTTTATCGTTAGGCCAAATTTTTCATAGACTTAACAGGGTACCCAGACATACTTTTGATCCTTTTATTACCTTTGAAAGAAATTATGTTGTTGAGGCTAATGGGCAAGAGTTGGCAAGATATGCCAGGGCGTGGTTTGAGCAAGAGGGCGATGTTATATCTGTTGCTGCCTAATGCTTATATCTCCCTCTTTTCTCGACAACTTTTAGCCTTTCTATAATTTCTTTGGCTTCTTTGTGCTTGTATCCTTCTAAGAATTCTTTGAATAAATCTTCCCAGTTTTTCCAGTGTTTTGCTTCAAGGGCTTGTTTGATTAAGTGGAGATCTACAGCCTTGTCTTCTATTTTTGCTGAGATGAAACCTAGTCCGAAGTCGATTATGTAGACTTTGCTATTTCTTAGTATTGTGTTTGAAGTTGTTAGGTCTCCATGGATTATGTTATTTTCATGAAGGGTTGCTGTTTCTTCTCCTAGTTTTTTCATAACTTCTTTTTGTTTTCCTTCTGGATAGTCGTTTAGAAATTCTGCTAGTTTTTCTCCATCTATGAATTCTATTTCTAAGTTGAATTTATCTGATGACTCTCCTTTTTTGTTTGTATTCAGAACTTTTGGAACGTTTGCTTTTAAGGCAAGAGCTTTTGTCAGGATTCTTGCTTCTCTTTTTGTTCTTTGTCTTCTTATTTGGTTATCTAGTGCAGGATGTCTGTAGGATTTTTCTATTCTTTGTTTGCTGACTATATTTTCATTTAGAAATATTTTTGCCTCTGCTCCTTGTGCGATTAGTTTATTCATATATACTTTAGTATAATAGTCTTTAAAAGGTTTTAACTCTTATTGAATTCATGTCTCTAAAAACGCATGTTCATTCCAGGCAGGTATATAAACATAGAAATAAGGGGACTAGAAGAAAAATTAGAAGTTGCTTATCTCTATTAGCCGAAACAGAAGACTTCGAGCTTGTTCCTACAACAAATTTTAGTAAGTTGATTTTTAGAGATAGAAAAAAGGATATTTATCTCTTATATGAATCATTTGGTTGCTATGGTATTGATCATGTTGAGACCGTCGCTGCTGCTGTTCCAAAGGCAAGAGAAGGTGAAGTTGATTTAGGCCAATACGCGAGAGAATTTAAGGCAGCCCATTTCTCCTAAAACTTAACCTTTCCTTTCATTTGCTTAGCAATCTTTTGCATCATCTTCTTGTCTATTTGTCCAGAAGCTAACTTCTCGGGGTTCTGCATATTCATCATTTCTTTTAATAATTTATACTGTTTCAATAAAGCTCTGATCTCAGTTGTGGTTGTTCCAGACCCCTTGGCAATTCTAGCGATTCTTGAGGTTTGTTTTTCTAAGCTTTCAGGATTTTCAATTTCATACTCTGTCATGGAAGAAATAGCAGATTTCCATTGTGACATTTTCTTCTCTTGTTTCTCAAGTTCCGATTTTGGGATTTTAGCTGCTGCTCCACCCATCCCAGGAACCATAGATAACAACTTGTCCATAGAGCCCAATTGATTCATCTGTTCTAATTGTCCTGCTAAATCTCTAAGTGTAAATTTGCCTTCTTTTAATCTTTCTTCAATCCTCTTGGCTTGCTTTTCATCTGTAGCAGATTTTACTTTTTCTAATAAACTAGCCAAGTCTCCCATACCAAGCAACCTATTCACGAAATTTCTAGGATTAAAAGTTTCAATTTCATGTATTTGTTCTCCAACACCGATAAAGTAAACTGGAGCTTTAGATTCAGCACAAGCAGTTAAGGCGCCACCACCTTTTGAAGTTCCATCCATCCTTGTGATTATTACACCATCGATAGAAAGTGCTTTTTGGAATTCAGTGGCTTGTGTTTTTGCAGTTTGTCCAACGTCAGCAGGTAAAACTAACAATCTCAAATCTGCTTTTACTTTTTTATCAATTTTTTCTATTTGGGCAATTAATTCTTTATTCAAACCGTCTCGTCCAGCAGTATCAACCAAAACTAAATCATATTTGTCTAAATCTTTTTTATAAGATTCATAGATTTTCAGAGGATCTTTTTCTTTCTTATCAACGAAACAGGGGATTTTTGCCTTTTCGCACATTTGTTCTAATTGATCCATTGCTGCGGGCCTATCTGTGTCTAAACCAATTGCGCAAACTTTTCTTCCTCGTTTTGCGTAATAGAATCCAATTTTTGCAATATTTGTAGTTTTACCGGCACCATAAAGTCCGATGAACATGATTTTTGTCTTTTTCTTTAACTGTAATTCTTTTGCTTCTCCTCCAAGGATGTTCATAATTTCATCATGGATTAATGTAACTAATTGTTCTTTTTTGTCAATTCCTTTTATGTTTTCATCTAGTCCCAATTTCTTTATTTTTTGTGTTAGTTCAAAGATTAGTTCAATATCAACATCTGCTTCGATTAAAGCTTTTTGAATGTCTTTTACAATAGAATCTAATAGTTTTTTATCTAGGAAGATTGCATTTCCAATTCTAGTTACTCCCTTTCTTAAAGTGCTTCCTAGTTTATCTAAGACCATAGTTTATGGAGCAAAAAAGGAGTTAATAAGTTTTGGGTTGTTCGGTATCTTTTTAAACTTTGATCCATTCTTTGATTAAAGGAGGTTTCAAATGAAAATTAAAACATTAGCTTGGTCACAGATTATTATTGCAGTATTGTTGTTTGCGAAAGTTTTGGCTGTTTTTACAAATGTGGAAAACGGGTTTTCCTTCAATCTTGGTTCAACATTCCACCTAATTTTGATAGCACTATTTGCACTACTAACCGGACTTTATAACTTGGATCGTAAGAAATAAGTATATTAAATTTTTTTTATTTTTTTTATTGAACGGTATCTTTTTAAACCCACAATTTTATTCTTAAACATGGGAAACAAAGCGAAGTTTGTAAAGATTAAGTGTTCTAAATGTAAAAGCACACAAACAATTTTTGGAAGAGCTTCTACAAAGGTAAAATGTCTTGACTGTGGCGGAATTGTAGCTTTGCCAAGTGGTGGAAATGCAAAAATCAGAGCTAGAGTTGAAGAAGTATTGTAAATTCTATTTTGGGGTGTTCGTTTGGAACACGTTACAGTTCTTGAAATATCAAAATGGAAAATTATAATGTAGAGTATTACTTTCTTGATATCGAGGGGCATCAGTTAGGTTATGTCCAATCCAGACTCTTTGAGGCAGAAAGTAATGAAGACGCAAGAATAAAAGCTACTCAAGATTTTAAAGATCTTAAAGAAATTTATGAGCGGCAGTATCCCGGGGTTAGTTCTATTAGAGTTACAAGTATAGGGGTTATGGAGGGTGGTGGACTTGGTAATGGAATGAGGGATTGGTTGAGAAGAGAAAGAGAAATTGATGATTTTAAGATGAGATCTATGACCCCCGAAGAGATGGAAAGGGATCTAAGAGATTTTGTTTCAGATAATTAATCTTAAATAGTGTTCTTTTTTAATTTAAACATGGAATATAACGAAGGAGATTTAGTCTTAGGGATTGTAGAGAAAGTTTCAAATAACATATGTTTTGTGAAATTACCCTGTGGTGCAAAGGGAACGATTATTTCTTCGGAGATTGCTTCTGGTAGAATTAAGATGATGAGGGCGCATGTTGTTCCTAATAAGAAAATAGTTTGTAAGGTTCTGAGGGTCGCTAAGGATCATATTGAATTGTCGCTTCGAAGGGTTGGCTCTAAAGACCGTAAGGAAGTTATGGAAAAGTTCAAGCAAGAACAGGCAAGAAAGGCAGGATTTAAACAAATTTTAGGAGAAGACTTTGAAAAGGTTAACGAAAAAATTCTTGGAGATTTTTGTGATTTGAATGAGTTTATTGACAAGGCAAAAGAAGATAAGAAGATAATTGGTAAATATATTCCAAAAGATAAGCAGACACAAATTGAAAGCTTAAGCAATAAAAAGAAAAAGCAAGTAGAAATTAGGTATACTTTGAATTTGCAATGTCTTGAGGGGGATGGTGTTAGAAAGATTAGAGAGCTTTTAGAGAAGTTTGATGAGAAAGAAGTTAAGATTCATTATTTGAGTGCAGGTGTTTTCGATATGAGGGTTTTGGCTGATGATTTTAAAATTGCTAAACAGAAAATGGCGGAGATTCTGGAGAAGTTAGAGAAACATTCTAAGGAATTGAAATGTGAGTTTTCTTCTAAAGAGATTAAAGGATGATGGCTATAGATAAAGAGCCTAAGCAGGGTATAACACGTATGGATAAGGTTATGTTGATATTTTTTGACGAGGATTTTAAGCTACTCTTACAACATAGGACAGATGATGCTCCGGCTTTTCCTTCTTATTGGTGTGTTTTTGGTGGCGAAGTTGAAGAAGGAGAAACGTGGGGGCAAGCACTTAAAAGAGAAATAAAAGAGGAGCTAGATTATGATATAAAAGATCCAAGGCATGTTCTAACTATTGAATGTGTAAATGATGCAGAAGAGGGTACGGTCGGAGATAGGGTTTATTTTGTTGAAAAATGTTTGGATAAATCAGGACTTGTTTTGGGAGAGGGGCAGGGAATGGGGTGGTTTTCTTATGAGGAGATCTTAAAATTAAAAATAATAGATCATAATTTAGAAGCAATTAAAAAAGTCTTTCCAACGTTAAAATGAAATTAAAGAAGTGTCCCAGCTGCGGAGCTTATAGCTTAAAGGAAAAGTGCAGGTGCGGAGAGGAGAATAGCGATGCGCATTATAAGTTTGTGAAAATAAGAGATGCTCCGAAAGGCGATGCCTATTGGGGAAAGAAAAAAGGTTAGCCTGCAGTATATAAGTTTTTATAAAGTCTTCTTCGTGATTTCTGTTATGGGTTCAAGTCAAGAAGGAAGTAGAGAGCATTCCTCATTCTCAGAGGAGCAGAGGATTAGTGGTCGCTTTATGAGGTCTGAGTTTAGAGTTATGGCACCTAGGTGTATGGTCGAGGATCTTGTTCAAGGAGGGATGTTATTATTTAATGGAACTGGCCGAGCCAACGTGATTAATGATGTGAAAGAGGGCCCGGGGTATGTTGTTACTGGGTTTGTTGATGGAGATGCTTATGCAGTTCTACTTCATCATCGCAATGGATCTTCCGCGGCATCTACTCCTGTCGCACATTATGCTCATGTGACCTCTTCTCCAGGCGCCAACAGGAAGGTGAGAGGGTTAATAAGAAATTCTTTTAATGACTATGATAATGAAGAAGTCGGATCAACGGCTTAAATTTTCTTTATTTCTTCCTTAACAATTTCCATGTCTTGTTCCCAAAGTGGGGTTAGTTTTGTTCTGTTATATATTATCGCCGCTGGATGGAAAAGAGGTATAAGCTTTATTTTAAGACCATCTATTTTTATTTCTTTTAGTTGGCCATGAAGCTGTGTTATTCCCGGTTGATTTTTCATTTCCTCGACATTTCCTCTTGCTAAGAAGAACTTGGTGGCATAGTTTCCAAGAGAGCAGACAACTTTTGGTTTTATTACCTGTATTTGTTTCAATAAATATGGAGTATGTGCTTTGATCTCGGAAGGGAGAGGGTCTCTGTTCTCTGGTGGCCTGTATTTTATAATATTAGCGACGTACACATCGTGAAGGATTAAGCCTACTTTTTGTAGAAGTTTATCAAGATTTTTTCCTGCCGCCCCACAAAAGGGTATTCCTTGTTCATCCTCGTTTTTTCCTGCCGCCTCTCCTACGAAGAGGATTTTGGCATCAGGATTCCCCTTGCCAAATACAAGATTTTTCGAGGTCTCTTTGAGCGGTAGATTTATTTTTTCATTTAATTCATTTTCTATTTGTTTCAACAATTCCCTGTTATTCATTTTTTTACTAGTCTTCGTGATTTTATAACCTTGTCGGACCATTCTGTGGAACCCCTCTTTGTTGATTTTCTTATTCTCATTTTATCCATCCAGCGATACAACGTTGGGAGGCTAATTCCTAGCTTTTTAGCTATTTCTCTTGGGATTAGGCTCTCTTCTAGTAGGTTTTTTATAATCTCCGCGGTCTTCTCTCCATATTTTTTTTGAATCCTTAGATTTTTTCTTCCTAAATGTTTTATTTCTTCTTGTTCAATAAAAAACTTTTTTGAATCCAGGAATTTTTTATATTTTCTTTCAAGTCTAATGTCTTCATCAGATAGATTCCCATGCGTAAATTCTAACAACTTGTTTGCATTGTTTGAATAAAATTCTAATTGATAGCAATAGGTTTCAATTCCTTTCTTTGTTAGCTTTACTCTTTTTCTTGGGTTAAACTTTTCCAATCCTACAATTCTCAAAGAATCTATTAGCCTCTCCGTGAATTCTTTGCTTCCATTTGAAAACCCCGCACAGATCTCCTTCGCTCCATTTTTTCTAATTCTTGTTACGACCCATCCATCGCCATCGAGAAATCCTCTTAAGAAATGACTGAGGTATCTTTTTGGGACATGGGGAAATTTTAATATTTTTTTCTTGTTCGGTATTATCCCCAATTTCTTAATATCCTCGATGAGATAAGAATTTGAGACTCTTAATCTATAAGAGTTTTTTCTTTTTTTAATTGGATAATTAGAGCGCATTGCTTTGTTGAAAGATTTTAGTAATTTTAAATTAGAGATATGCTTATCTGTTAGTTCCCATGCTAGAGTTCTTTCGTGAACGTTTCCATCTGCACAACTAAACCCCAAGATGTATGCCATATCCGAAGACCAAATCTTAAAGAAGTCCTTGTTGATTTCGTATTTTTGTTTGCCAGAATTTCTATTCCCCATCTTCATAATTCCCAGGGGATATACCTATATAAATTTGACTATTCTTTCAACCTAAACGGCTACGTCTTTCAGGCCGTCAGTATCAATCATAATGACAGTTTCGCCGTCCGGTAAGTTTGGAGAATCAATTAGTTTTACAACTCTGGAATCTTTCTTTCCTCTTCTGATGTACATTCTGAATGTACATGCGTGGCCAACAATGTTCCCACCAATTGCCTTTGTTGGGTCTCCAAATAATTGCGCTGGGTCTGACATTACCTGGTTTGTAACATAGACTGCTAGGTTGTGTTGCTCTGCTAGTTTCTGTAGCTGATGAAGGTATCTGTTCAATCTTTGTTGCCTATCTGCCAATTGTCCTCTTCCTGCAAATTCTGCCCTGAAATGTGCTGTTAAAGAATCCACAATGATAATCTTGATTGGCTCTCCGTCTTTGATAAGCTCACTCACTTTGTCTAATAGTAGCATTTGGTGGTCTGAGTTAAATGCTCTTGCTACAAGGATGTTTTTTAAAACTTTATCCGGATTTGCACCAATTCCTTCTGCAAATTGTCTAATTCTTTCTGGTCTAAACGTTCCCTCTGTATCGATGTAGACTGCTTTACCATTACATCCTCCTTGTTCTTCTGGTAATTGTACACCAACCGCCAAAGAAAGGGCTAGTTGTGTTTTTCCAGAACCGAATGCTCCGAAAGCCTCGGTAATAGCTTTTGTTTCAATTCCTCTTCCACCCAAGAGATTATCCAAATTCTTACTTCCTGTTGTTATTCTTCCAATTTCTTTTCTTTTTTCGACGTATTCTAATCCATCTTGAAAGCCGAGGTTCATCATCTTTCTTGCAGCCTGAATTGCTTTTCTTGCCGCCGCTTCACCCATTCCCGCCATTTCTGATAATGCAGGTGGTGTTAAAACCGCTAATCCCATTAAATCAAAAATTCCCGCAGCTTCTAATTTTGCAATAGCTCCAGGGCCAACCCCGGGTAAATCCATTAGTTTTGGCTCATCATCTTTTTTCTTAGAAACTTTCTTAGCTGGTTTTTTAACCTCTTTCTCCTCAGCCTCGTCTTTTGGTATTGCCATACTATTCATATCTCCCGGTTTCTCTTGACAACCCCTTTGCAATCCGAAGTGCTTCAGTTACTTTTAGTTTATTATCATATATCTTTTGTGCCATAACAAGCTCTATACAATCCTCGTGCCCAATTCCGCAGTGGAATGTTTCCCTGCCTCTTTCAAACTTGCTGTAAACTTTCCGATCTTCTGCGCTCTTTAATGTCCCCTCCTTTGGTGGGCTTGTGCAGTGTCTGCATCTTCCTAAAAGATCTTGGGTTGCCATATTAAATTTCAGTACGGAGCCCTCCAGATCCGCAGGCGGTTAAAGCTTCATCAAAGGCTTTTGCTGCGCCATATGAAGGACACTTAAGATATGAGATGTCTTTCTTTATGCCAATGCTGTCTATTCTCCCCAGGCAGTCTTCCGTTTTCAATGAATCACACCCATCTGCAAGATAGGGACAGTCTTTTGGGTGCTCTCCTTCAATGAATGTTCTTTCTGTTGTCATACGTGAACTTATTCATTTTTGTTTATAAAGATTTATGTGGTCGAGAATAGTTATTGGAGTATAATGAACGTATTCACCAATACAAGTAGGGCGTCTGACAATAGTAGGATTACAAAGATAATGTCTTCTATAATCCCTCCTGTTTTTATTTTACCTTTAATTTTTGTGTCAATTAATGGATGGAATGGTGCAACTCCTCTTCTTGTCTGAGAATCTAGTATTATATGAGTTGTGAATCCTACCAAGAAGCCGAATGCCATTTCAACGCTATAGATTGCTATTATGCCTGTGCCAATAATTCCGAAGATAAATGAGTGGAAAAATCTTCTATGTTTAGTGAACCACTGTATGGGCCTGAAATACCACTTTTTTCCGAATTTTGATTTCTTTGAGTCTAGATCTACTATGATAATTCCAATCAGAAATCCGATAAGTGTCAGAATTGGGTTTCTAAAATAACTAAAGAAAAGTAAGTAGATAAAAATTCCGAAGGCAATATGTGTTCTGAATAACATATGTTGTTTAGGACATAAATAGTTATAAAGTTAAGGTTTTTTTATGTGGAATGAAGTCAGCAATTGCAAATGTGATTAGGGCTCTTGGCTGTGAGGTTGATAACAGATCCGTATCTTATGAGGGAAGCCCAGTTGCTAACATTTATGAACAAGAGCCCAGAAGTGCAATTGTCCATCATAATTTTAATTTTCCAGATGATAATAGAGTTTCTTTTCAAGTAAGGGACGTCTTGGTGGGTGATGGATATGAGATTACAGACAGACCTTCTTTAATGGTTGTTAGAAGCCAGTGCGAGGAGGCAAGGGAAGCTAGCGAAGATATCGTTAAGGTAATAGATGGGATTCTAGATCCGTAAGAAAGAATAATCAATCATTTTTTTCTAATTCTTCAACCAACTTGTCAACGTCAACTTTCTCAATGTTGTTGGCCACGATTTCAAGATTTCCAAACAACTGGTTCTTATTGATTCTGCCCTGTATTCTAAGTTCTGTTCCTAGAATCTCATTCTTGAATGCCTCTTGTTTAGCTGGATCTTCAAGATCCTCTTCCGGGATTAGTTGTTTTACTTGACTGCTAAATAAAGTCATCCTCATGTTCTCGGTTCCGTCGTCCATAACCAAATTCAAGATCGCTCTCTTTTGTGGTTTAATTTTTCCGTGTTCACCACAAACAAAATCTTCACCGTCAGCATTAGCTTTTTTATTACATTCCGGACAAACATTGTAGAATCTTGCGGGGAACATCGAAACAACAATTCCTCTAAATTGAATCTCTTGACCGGCAACACCTTCAATAAGGTCTTTTTTCGGGCTTTGTTTTTCTGTTTTTACGTCTTTCAAAACCTGTGTGCTGCTCTTTATCTCGCTAAATCCAGACAGGTGTATTTCGGAGTTTCTCATAGAGGCATTCTTAATTTCAACAACAGAGTCTAAGGCGATTTCTCCTTTTTCAATTAATTCAATGTGGTTTACGTCCCACAAAACTACTCTTGTGTTTCCAGTATCGTCTGCCAATACAAAGCTTGCGACCTTTCCTTTCTTGTCATTTTTTTCAAATTCTCTAACGGGGAATAATTCAATTATTTTACCCACAATATTCACCTTTCTCATCCCAGGTAATAATTCTACTATCTTTAATTCCTGGTCTTCAAAGTTTACTCCCAATTCGGCAGCGATAATCTGAGCAGCACCTTCTTTAGAGATTAACCCAGATAATTTTGCTTTTTTAGCCTCTACCTTTTTTTCTATTTCTTCTTTCTCGAGGTTGCTAGCCTTTGCGATTCTTTCAATTAGTAATTCATAGTTTTGCATGACATATTAAAAATATCTTGCTTTTTAAGGATTGTTGAGATGGAGTGATATGGTAGAATGAATCTTCCCGTAAACTTTAAAAAGCCTCAGATTTTATTATTCTTACTAGTTCTTAGATATTTAAGGGCTAGCTGGAGCAAAAAAACATGAGTTTAGGATTTGAAGACGAATTTGACTATTTAGATGATGAAAGCTTAGACGAGTCTACAGTCGATGCACCGTCTATTAAAGGCTCTAGCGATAAAGAGGTAGAGCAAAAAGAGACTGAAGAAAAGAAGGCTGTTGAAAAGAAAGCAGAGGAAGAAAAAATAAAAGAGGAAGAAGCGAAGCAAAACAAAGAGCCAGAGAAAGAATATGATTCTACAATTTTTGTTGTTAAGGTTACAACAAACAAAGAAGACAAGGCACTAGAGATGGTCGCTGATAAAGTTAAGAAAAAGAAGGTTGGAATTTATGCTCTTGCAAGGCCACACGGAATTCGAGGATATATCTTTTTAGAATCTCCAGATAGAGAAAATGCAGAAGAGGCAGCTTACAATTTACCATATGTTAAGGGTATTTTGCCTACACAAGTTAGTTATGAAGAAATTAGGCAAATGGTCGAGCCTGTCGCTAGTGAAGTTAATATTGAAAAGAATGACGTTATTGAAATGATTAGTGAACCTTTCAAGAAAGAAAAGGCAAAAGTTGTTAGAGTTGACAAAGTTAAAGGAGAAGTCGTGGTTTCATTACTTAATGCGGCTGTTCCAATTCCGGTTACAGTTAAGTTAGATAATGTTAGAGTTATTAGAAGGGAGGAGCTTGAGGAATAAGTTTTTAAATAAACTTTTTTGAGATTTGATATGGTTACAATAAAACTTTTGGTTGAGGGTGGAAAGATGGCTCCAGGTCCAGCAGTTGCTCAGCAGCTAGGTCCAATGGGTTTGAATCTTGGCCAAATTATTAGTGACGTTAATGATAAGACTGGAGAATTCAAGGGAATGAATGTTCCTGTTACATTAGATGTTAATCCAGATACAAAAGAATATACAATTACAGTTATGAGTCCTCCAGTTTCTGAGCTTTTAAAGAAAGAACTTGGGTTAGAAAAAGCTAGCGGCGAAAGATTGAAACATGTTGTTGGGAATTTAGCATTTGAGCAAATTATTTCTGTTGCAAAACAAAAGCATGATAATATGTTGTCAAATGATTTAATTGCGTCTGTTAAAAGTGTTCTTGGCACATGTCAAGCTCTTGGGGTTATAGTTGAGAGTAAGGAGATTAAAGAAGTTAACAAAGAAGTTAACGAAGGAAAATATGATGCAATGGTTCAAGCTGGCAAGACAGATGTTAGCCCAGAGAAGAAACAGGAACTTGAAGATTACTTTAATGATGTAAAGAGTAGCCAGGATGCAGCGGCTAAGGCAGAGGAAGAAGCTAAGGCGGCCGAAGCAGAAGCAGAGGCTACGCCAGCAGAAGGGGATGAAACTTCAGAAGAAAAACCTGCGGAAGAACCAGCAAAGGAGTAGGCTTATAAATGATAATTAATACCTCATAATCATGGGGCCATGGTCTAGCCTGGTATGATTCGAGGTTTGGGACTTCGCGACCGCGGTTCGAATCCGCGTGGCCCCATTTCATATTCAAAATAATAAAATGGCAAAAGGAAAAAAGATTGGAGCGGCAGGAAGATTTGGAGCTGGCTATGGTAAGGTTAAGAAAAGACTTAACGATGTCGAAGCTAAGCAGAGGAAGAAACAAGTATGTCCTTTTTGTAATGGAAGAGCAAAGAGGATTGAAAAAGCTATTTGGGAATGTCAAAAATGTAAAAAGAGATTTGCAGGAGGAGCATATCACCTAGAGCAAAACTCTTAAATAGGGTGAAAAAATTAATTTAATATGGCACAATACAAATGTTTTCATTGCGGGGAAAAGATTAAGTCTGAAGAATTGAAAAAGAGATTTTTATGTCCCCATTGTAATTCGAGAATATTTTTTAAACCACGAAATAAAATGAAAACTGTGAAGGCAATTTAATATGGCAGAGAAAGCACAAGGTCGTGTGCCATCTGAGGATGGCAAAGAAAAAGCAGAAGCGCAACCTGGGAATCCATTCGGTAACTTGGATGCTGAGACTCAAGCAAAGATTCAGGAATTACAAATGTTGGAGCAAGCATTCCAGCAGTTGATGATGCAAAAGAATGCTTTTACAATGGAAGCTAGCGAGACAGAACATGTTGTTAACGAAGTTGAAAAAGCAGATGGTGAAGTTATGAGGATTGTTGGTGGACAGGTTGCTATTAAGAGTTCAAGAGAGAAGGTTCTTGAAGAAATGAATAAGAAGAAGGAATTGATTGGTGCTCGAATGAAACAAATGGAAGATCAGGAAAAGGAATTCTCTGAAAAGATTGAAAAGATTCGGGAAGATGTTATGAAGAAGATTCAAGGTTGATTATTATTCTAGAAGATATAAATTTTTATAAAGTATTCTAGTCTTACCGGAGTATGAAGAAAGAAAATCGAGAAACAAGTTCTCCTATCGGCAATTTTGATTTGTCAACATTTTTTGTTATTGGCAACGACGAAACTCAGGAGGATTATGATGTTCGCTTAAAGGAGTTTAGGAAGACTGTAAAAGAGTGCGCGACTCTTTATAGGGGAGCTGTTAGATCTATTGATGGAGATGAGGCAGAAGATGCTAGAGTTGCAAAAAGACATTTGCGCCCAAAGTGTATTGAGGCAGAGAGGAAATATGGTCCTAGAAATCCGATTTCAGAGGTTATTGGTTATATGGTTAGAGATATCGGAGCTAGACTTTCTGCTGATGATGAAAGGATGAGCCCTGCAGATTGGGCCTGATCATTATTCCACACCACATAAATATTTAAATACCCTTGGCATGATTATATTATCATGGTATTCGATAAGTTCAAAAAGATGATGGGAAGAGAAGAGGAATTCGGTGACGAATTCATTGAAATTGATCTAGGCCAGGAGAAAAGTGATTCTAAAGTTTACATAAAAACTTTCACATTAAATGTTTATGAAGATATCAATGAGATCTTGAATGCACTTAGAGAAGGATATACAATCGCTGTTGTTGATATCAGACCTTTGAAGGGTAAAGATGTTGTTGAATTGAAAAGAGCTATTTCTAAAATAAAGAAAACGGTTGAAGCATTAGAAGGAAAAATAGCAGGATTTGGTGAAAATACAGTTATCGCTACTCCATCAAAAGTCTTTGAAATACAAAAGGGCGCTGTTGCAGCTCCTGAAAAACCTAAAGATGATTTTGATAGATTCTAAAAATGGCAATAGATACAAACGCTTATGAAACTCTCGTTGTTATGGCTTCTTGTTCTGATGGAAGTAAAAAGTTTACACTTTCTGGGTTGAGAAACTTTCTCAAAGAGAATGGACAGCTAGAGGTGGTAGCAAATAATTTTACTTTTTCTGAAGATTCAGGTTGCGAGGAATTGGATTCAGCTCTGGATTTAGCACGTTCTACGGGTGTCATAACTTGCCCGACAGAGTCATCTTCTGAAACATATTGGTTTGACAAAGAAAGGGTTGTTTCTGAGACGCCATCTGCACTGGAGGGCCTTGGCTCTGATTACGATGATAGTATTGATGCATTGGGCGAGGCTTTTAAAGCCAAAAGCTTTTCGTAATTTAATCACCTTTAAAAAGTCTTTTTTCTCGTAAATTTTATGGAAGTATTGCATATTGAAGCTCGGAAGAAGTTTGATTTTGATAAAATTAACTGGAAGGCTCTTGATGAATTGAAGCTTGAAGAAGTTTCTTTGGCAGCTAGTGTTCAGTACCTTGATTTACTTAAAGAAGTAAAAGACTACCTAGAAGAGAAAGATATCAAGGTAATAGTTAAGAAGGGAGCTTATCATGATGGACAGGTTTTGGGCTGTAACCCTGTTGCTTTTGATGAAAATGCCAAGACCTTGTTGCTTTTATGTGATGGGAAGTTTCATGCTTTGAATAACGCACTAAGGCTCGGAAGAGAAATTTCAGTTTTCAACGGAGATAGAATAGAGAATGTAGCAAAAGAGGATATTGACAAGATGAAGGCTAAGATAAAAGGTAAGCAGGCTAAGTTTCTATCCTCAAATAAGATTGGTCTATTGGTTTCTACTAAGCTAGGGCAAGAAAGTAAGAATTTTAAGAAAGTGGCTGAGAAGATAGAAGCCAAGGGCAAAGAAATTTATGTTTTTTCAACGGATAATATTGATGTTAATGAGTTCGAAAACTTTAATTATATTGAGATGTGGGTGAACACAGCTTGTTTTGGAATTGGCTTGGATGACCCGAGGATTGTTAATTTACAAGATATTTTAGAATTTCTTTAGATATTGCTTAATGAAAAAACAGTCTTTAATGCTACTACAATTGTTGCAGGTATAAATAAAACTAGTAGATTACTTAGAATATCTTTCAATATAGATAGAATTGGGCTTAGGTTAGAGATAAAAATCAGCGTATTGTTTCCTTGCCCTCCAACAATAACAAGAGAAACGCTTGCAAGAAGGAATGTTATGGTGTTTTTGTCGGTTGTATGTAAGAATCCTACTGCTAATCCCAAAAGAACCAGTAGTACATAGAAAATACTGTTTGCACTTAGGGTTTCAGAGTACCTATTCAGAATTCCCAGGGCTACTGCTAGAACAATACCAGTGAAGAAGGCATATGCTGCAGCAAGGTTCTCTCTTGACTTAACCATGTCTTATATATAGGAGAGAAGACTATTTAAATATTCTGAAGGAGCGTTAGGGGATTGCTTTACCGAAACATTTAAATAGTCGTAATTGTAGAATTACAACATGAGAAAAACAAATTTAATGTTTGTGTTTGGTTTTTTAATGATTTTAGCGTCGGCAATGATGGTTAGTGCAGCTTTAACAAACAATGCTCCTTCAAGTATCTCATTAGGTACAGAAACTTTTACATTTGAAGTAAACGCAACTGACGGAAGCACAGGACTTGAAGCATCTATTAATAACGGGAATATTAGTGTTGGTGCTATTGTTTCTGGAGTCGCTACAGTTACAGTTACAGGACTTGATGATAGTTTTGATACAATTACAGGTAAAATAAACGCAACTGATGGGAATGTAACTTCTTTTAGTGTAGATGTAGAATATGGTTTTTGTTCTGATGGTGAACAATCAACTTCTGATGCTAAGTTGAATATAGTGGATTATAGTATTGATAACTTTGGGAGAGGAGATGATGAAGAATGGGAATATCTTGATAATTTAGAAATTGAAGTAGAAGTAGAGAATCCAAGAAGTGAGGATGTTAGTGATGTTATGGTTGAAATTATTGTTTTTGATGAAAGCGGAAATGATGTTACATCAGAATTTGACTTTGACGATGAAGAAATTGATTTAGGAAGAATAAAGGATGATGATGAAGAAGTTGCTACATTTGTTATTGATAAGGTTAAGGTAGAAGATTTGGACGCTGGAGATTATAGAATTTATTTCAAGGCTTATTCAGAGGATGAAGGAGAATCTGTTGTGTGTACTGAAGATATAGACGGCGAAGATTATATTGAGTTTTCAATTAATAGTGACTTAGAGGATGATTTCTTAGTTGATGAATCTGAGGAAGTTCATGCTTCATGTGGAGATAATGGTGTTTCTGTTAGCTTTGATGTGTGGAACCTTGGAACAGACAAGGAAGAAAAGATCTTAGTTAACTTATACAGTAGCTCTTTGGGAGTTGATGAGTATGCAGTTATTGATGACTTAAGAGGCGGAAAAGAAGAAGGTGTTAACTTTGTTTTCGATATGCCAGATTATGTCTCAAAGGATTATTACAACTTAGATGTTATATTATTTTATGAATATGACGATGACGATGGAGATGAGTTTGATGAAGATGCTTACGGAGAAGAAGTGGAAGATGACTTCCAAGTTATATTAAGGATAGATGCCTGTAGCGCCCCAGAGCCTACAATTGATGTTTCTACAGATGATGAAATTAAGGTTGGAAGTGAATTTAGCTTTGAAGTAAGCGTTACAAACAATGCAGACGATGCTCAGAATGTTATTATTAGCTTAAGCGATACAAGTTGGGCTGAAGATATTACAATCGAGCCAAGCGTTGTAGCTCTTGACGCAGGAGAGACAGACACAGTTACAATTACTATGACTGCTACAGAATCTGGAGATCACACATTCTCAGTTAAATCAACTATCGGTACAGATACTTACACACAGCCAGTTAGTGTTAATGTAGATTCTAAGTGGTCTCTTGGGAAGTACTTCTCAACTGATTATTGGGAATACTGGTTAGCGATTGGATTGATTGTTTTGATCTTAATTGTTCTGATTGTGATCATTGCGGTTGTTCGAAGATAAGTTGTTTCTTTTTTGTTCTTTAGATCTTGTTCTTTATTGTTTTTATTTGTATTTCTATGGAAGTAAAGGCTGTATAAAGCAGGTATCCTATATATAGTATTTCTATGGAAATCTTTAAAAAGGATCTTTATCTTAATTGGTGATGCCTAAAAAAGTTACACTTAGTGTTGACCCTTCTGTTTGGGCTGATTTCCATGACTTTTGCGAGGAGAATGATATTATGATCTCAAAGAGAATTGAGCGGCTTGTTAAAAATCACTTAGAAGAATTAAAGAAGAAGGAGGGTAGGAAATGAGAGAAAGTAA
>CEPX01022897.1_pt1 | contig 21143 bp, 21 predicted proteins | sample 361361 | NCBI WGS metagenome assembly CEPX01 (sample SAMEA2619974, study PRJEB7988) | marine metagenome | biome: marine biome (ENVO:00000447); feature: mesopelagic zone (ENVO:00000213) & marine oxygen minimum zone (ENVO:01000065); material: "saline water (ENVO:00002010), including plankton...
TGTCAGACGAAAATCAATCAAACAAAGAAAAAGCAGAAACATATAATAAACGTCTAAAACGTATGCATAGCCAATTGAAAGATATGGGCGATTGGGACGAATTAGATGATTATCATGAGTCGTTTGGTGAAACATATGATAGTTTTCATAATTACATCAAACCATTTACATTACCAGTCAAAATTTATCTTTTCAAAAAAAGACAAAGATTAAAAATGTCTATACGAGTATCAGACGTTTACGCAATGACCTATTATTGGGATCAGGATCAGTTTGAAGATATGATTTATAATTGGCAAAATGACTGGAGTGGAAAAGCAAAAGGCATGGACGTTTTTATTGGACCAAAATCAGATAGAGGTGGTAAAAAATTTGTTAGATTATCTTTTGCCTCACACGGTTGTGGTGAACATAGATTAACTAGAGGAACTATGCTTAAATTAAAAAAAGAATATGAACGTCAAAAGAACAACGTCATGCCGTGGGATAAAAATGGGGTTTAGTATTGACAAAATTTAAAAAAGGACTTAAAATTAAAAGAATTAATAAAGATACCAACATGAGTTATTGGGAATATCGTAAACCACAAGATGTTACGATAGAAGAAGAACAACATGTTAATGGTATTGCAAGAAAATATATAAAAGAACACGGAGAAGAACTTGAAAGAATTATGGGTAGAGAAGTATCGTCCAAGTAGTATAGGTGAATATGTTTTTCGTGATGGAAAACAAAAACATCAAGTACAGAGTTGGGTAGAAAGTGGTGCTATTCCACATCTATTGTTTTCAGGTGCCGCAGGAACAGGTAAAACTACATTAGCAAAAGTTCTATTAAAAGAACTTCAAGTTGACGATGGTGATGTAATGTTTATCAATGCGTCAAGTGAAAACAATGTCGATACAATGCGTACAAAAATTAATGGATTTGCAAGTTCACTTCCTTTCTCTGGTGATTTCAAATATGTATTACTTGACGAGGCAGATTATCTATCACAAAACGCACAAGCAATCTTGCGTAACATGATGGAAACGTATTCTTCAACATGTAGATTTATTCTAACTTGTAACTATCCAAACAAAGTTATTCCAGCAATTCATTCTCGTTGTCAAGGTTATCATATTGAGAAACTAGATACAAATGAATTCACAGCCCGTGTTGCAGAAATTCTTATTACAGAAGAAGTCAAGCCAGATTTAGAAACACTTGACATTTATGTACGTTCAACATATCCTGACTTACGTAAGTGCATCAACATGGTTCAACAAAATATTGTTGATGGTACATTACAACAACCTGGACAAGGTGAAGGTGGAGAAAGTGATTGGATACTTGAATATGTTGCATTATTTCAAATTGGAAAGATTTCAGAAGCACGAAAACTAATTGTATCAAAAGCACGTGCAGAAGAATATGAAGGAGTTTATCGTAAACTATATGAGAACTTAGATTGGTTTGGTGAAGACGAACTTAAGAAAGGCAAAGCATTACTTTGTATTCGTGATGGGTTAGTTAATCATTCTCTTGTAGCAGATCCAGAAATTAATCTGAGTGCTACTCTATTAGAATTACAACATATCGCAAAATAATGTATGAGCCTAAAGTTATCATATCAGAAGATTACCAGTCTTCTTATAAGTTGATGCTCTATAAAGAAGTTGTAAAGTTATGTGAAAATAACGAACCAGTTAATCCATTCCAATCTTTTTTCAAAGAAGACGATGCATTAAAAATTGCACTAAATGTAACAAACGATTTACCAGGAGCAATAAAGTTTTGGGATGAAGAAATATCAATGGGCAAACTTAACTATGTTATTTTAGGTGATCCTGACCCAGCTGGATATAGTGAAAAAGTTTTGCAAAATGTTTTGAAAGAATGCAGTAATAAAAATAGTTATCTAATCAACGAAGACTGGTTTATCGCTTTGATAAATATTGATGATACAAATAAGTTAGTAGTTAAAGATTCAACAATTACAGTAGAATGATATGGCAGAAAAGAAAGCATACATAGTTATAGCACACTCATTTAGACCGGCAGAAGGTCAAAACACATCAATGAAAGATTTTGGTACGAAAGGAAAATGGACAATGGTTGAAGATGTCTATTTTGTAACAAGATTAAGAAAAAGATATTGGGATCATTCAACCACAATTTTAAATCTTACAGATGCTAAGATTGAAAAGAACACGGCTGAAACCACTGACTATAATAAGATAGTTCAGCATGTGATAATAAAATATCCTCAGCATTATAATAAGTTCGTACAAGAATGCAAGGAAAGTGGACTAATCAATAAAGGCGAAAAGAAGCTGGAGGCAAATGGCTAACATACATATATTTGACTATGAAGATGGAATACAAGACTTCATAGGTCAAATGCTACCTTATGATTATAAATCATTTGATTGGGATAAGGCAGGACGTTTTAAATTTGAAGATTTGGAACCAGGTGACTATAACATCATATTACTTACTAAGCCGTATGACTGTTTACAAAGAGGTGTAAAAGCAGGAAAATATAGCGAAGATAGTAAGAAAGAAATGAGAGATTGGAGTAGAAGAAACTGGAGATATACAAATCAAGATATGTATAATGAAATAATGCAGTTTATTTCTAAATGTAATGGTAACTATATTTGTATTCATCCTGATTATATAGAAGATAAAGTAACTGAACTTTGTGCATATTTAATGACTAATGAAGTTAAATTTAAAAAACGTGAATACAACAAATTTTATAAAGAAAATATAAATCAACGATGAGTAAAATAGTAAGAGATAAGTTTAATAAAGAACATCAGATGCCTACAACACAAGTTATGGGTACTATATCTCCTGCTATTGCTACCAAGATAAATCAAATGGTTATCTCTGGTGATACAAGTGAAGCAAAAATTATTGTTGATAATATAAACACTATTTTAAAAACTCAAATTACTGATATCAATGCAGACCAGTTTCCAGAACCATTTGTTTCAGAAACAAAAATGAATGTAGATTATTCTAAACCTACTGGTTTGTTTTTCCTAGTAACATCAGGTGAAGCAAATGTAAAGATTGAAGGTAAAGAGTTTCAACTACATGAAAGAAAAATAGTTTTTATCAACGAAAGAATACCCTATAATATCTTATCTCCAACGAATAGTAGATTAATTATGCTATCTGCTCGTTTTACATGGGATAAAGATATTCATGCATAGAGTAGATTTACACGGTTATACTGTATGGGAAGGTTGGAAAGTATATCGTTCAGCTACACAAGAGGCATATTATAGAGGATATAAAACAATAGTTGTAGTTGTAGGTCACGGAGAAATGTCTAAAGAATTTTCACGTTGGTGTGAAGCAGATCCTTTTGTTAAGGAAGCAAGAAGATTTGAAAAAAATGCTGGTGCATGGAGAGTAATCTTAAAGAAGAAATTAAATGGCGGACAGAAGTAAAACATATTGCAGATACTTTTTCAATCATGTCGCTTTATATAATGGAAGATTATCTAACCCATGTTGTAGATATGGTAAAATATCAGAGGATCAAAATCCAACTGCATTTCCAAAACAACCTTTAAAAACATTTTCTGAAACTTTCTATTCTGATACATGGAAAGAATTAAGAAGAAAATCAATGGCAGGAGAATACGAAGACGGATGTTCGAAATGCTACGAGGAAGAAAAGAAAGGTATAAGGTCACTAAGAGAAATCGCTAATGAAATGATGAGTAAGGATAAAATGGATGTCCGTACTATCATGAAAGATAAAGAAAAAGGTGATTGGTCAGATGTACTAAATTTTATAGAAACACCTAAATTAACTTACATAGAAATGAATTTAGGAAACTATTGTAATTTGGCTTGTAACATATGCTCGTCTTCATTAAGTACTAAATGGGAAAAAGATGATAGAAGATTATCGCATAGTGGGTTTGAAAGAAAAGTTTACGAACCTGATACTGAACTACAAATAGAATATAAAAAAGAAGATTATGAAAACGTAGAGAGAATAAAATTTGTTGGCGGTGAACCAATGCTACATCCTAAGTTTACTTCTGTAATAGATTTTATAATTGAAACAGGATATGCAAAAAATATAAGTTTACAAATCTTCACAAATGCAAGTTGGATACCAAAAGAAAAAATAGTTAATAGATTAAAACAATTTAAAAAAGTAAGAATTTCATTAAGTATTGACGGAACTGAGAAAGTAAATGATTACACTAGACATTTAAGTTCTTGGGAAACTGTAAACGCAACAGCCAGAGAATGGCTAAAACTATCAATGCAATATGATTGTTTCCAAATAAAATGGGAACCTACGTTGAGTGTGTATAACGCCAATCACATTCCAGAAATGACACAATGGTGGATAGAAACATGTATGGAGATAAGATTAAACAAACGAGGTAACATTAGTTTTGAAGATGCACTGTATTTGGAAGATGATGGTGATATTAACATATACTTCAATAACGTAAATTATCCAAAATATCTTGCTCCTAATATATATCCAAGTCATGTAGAAGATTATAATATAGAAGAATACTGCAAAGAGTTAAATGAAAGATATTATAAAGCAGGTCGTGATAGGAACATGTTTGTAATGAGAGAATTAAAGTCTATGATTCGAAAAGGAAAAGAGTTAATAAACTCAAAACCAGAAAGAAAAGACAAAATTGATTTCAAAAAATATCATGTTCTATTAGACGGCATTAGAAACAAAGATATATCTAAATCTTTGCCAGATTTGTGGGAAAAAATTAACGAAAATACTTGACAAATCTTACTTTTCGTACTATATTATATATGTATTCAGAGAGAAGGAAAATCCATTGACTAACACAAATATTATTGTTACTGACTGTGACGGTGTCCTACTTGATTGGGAGACTGCTTTTTATGAATGGATGAAAAGTTTAGGATATAACACACAAAAAGAAGGTGTGTATGACATGGCAGATGTATTTGCTATGGAAAAAGTCGAAGTTAAAAAACTAATACGAGAATTCAATAACAGTTCTTGGATGGCTAACTTGCCTGTTCTACGTGATGCACGAAGTGGTGTTGCTAAACTAGTAGAAGCAGGATACGAATTTCATTGCGTGACTAGTTTGAGTTTAGACGAAAACACAAAGATGCTACGACAACAAAATTTAGATAATGTTTTTGGTAAAGGTGTATTTACTAAACTCGTTTGTTTAGATACTGGAGCAGACAAAGATGAAGGTCTTGAACCTTACAAAGATTCTGGTCTCTGGTGGATAGAAGATAAAACTGTAAACGCTGAATGTGGTTTGAAATTTGGGATGAAACCAATTTTGATTTCACATAATCACAATATCGATTGCGATAATCCTGCTATTACAAAATGTGATTACTGGACAGATGTAGTTGATACTATCCTAAATTAGGGGAGCGAACTCCCCTAATCCTTAATCGTCTTCACCGTAGATTCTTAGAACCTCGGTAACTGCTGGATGTCTTTCAACATCCATCATATCAAATCTGCTTATAGCAATGTGTCTTAGTTTCTCTTGTTCATAGTGTTTTACTAATTGAACAAAATCAGAGAGACCATTTTCTGAAAATCCACGGTCATGTTGTTTAAGGTCTCCTGTTACAATCATTTTTGTTCCATTACCAATACGAGTTAATAGCATCTTCATTTGCGATTTCGTAGCATTCTGCATTTCATCTGCAATAATCCACGAGTCTTCAAAAGTTCGACCTCGCATATAGGCTAATGGAGCGATTTCTATCAGGTTTTCTGCCAGCATCATTTCTATTTGCTGAATAGAAAAATGCTTTTCAAAGATATCGAAGATTGGTCTCGTCCATGGAGCCATCTTCTCTTTTAAATCACCTGGTAAGAAACCGTGTTGCTCATCAACCGACACTGCGGGACGAGTAATAACAATTTTTTTCACCTCTCTTTCCATAAATGACTTTATACCCATTTGTGTACACAGTAAAGTTTTACCCGTACCAGCTGGACCAATAGCAAATACAATGTTGTTATTAGGGTCTGCAAGTTGATACATGTAATCTTCTTGTGCAACATTTCTAGGTAATATTGTGGGAATTGTTTTTTTGTGTAGTGGGATTACGCCGTAATCATTGTTACGGCCTCTGTTTGAGTTATGTTTTTCAACACGTTTTTTTCGTGCCATATTGTATCCTCCTTAAGAGGGATTTTCAGAATAGAGAACTTTCGCTCTCATAATTACTTATCATTTATATGCCAAAGAATATGCGTATATATAAAGAAAACAGCAAAAAGTTTTTTAATGATAAATAGATATAATACAATACTTATGGAGAATAACATGTCAGATACAATGCATGATGGTATATTAGACAACATCAGATCCATTGATAAGAATGGTACACTTTTAGATATTCTATTAGAGTTTGAAAGAGTACTTGATGAAGCTGGTCTATATGCATATAAAAACTGGAGCCTTGGTGAAGTTGCTGAAGGTCCTAAACTGTCACGTTATTGGATAAGTGTAAAACTGATGTATCCATATATCAAAATGCCTGATCCAAAAGCAGGTTTAAGACTTACAAAATTAGGATGTGAAGTTAAGTTTGAAAAGGGTATTCTAAAGAAGCCAATCTTACCAAAATCACCAGAAGATTTAGATGAAGAAGGTAAGCCAAAACTTAAGTCACATGATGTTTGGTTAATTCACATATTGATGCCACGTAAGTTAGTTGATGATTTCAAAGATGAAGAAATCATGGTTGGAGATAGTTCAGTTAGTACAGAAGAAATAAATCAAGCATATGATACAGGTCTTGATGATGAAACAAATCAAAGGCAGGATATATAATGAAGTACGAACAAATAAAAGAAGGTTTGGTTTATGGTGATTTAGAAAAGTTGGTTCTACCTAAACTTTCTATCGCTGAATATGAACCAAAGACTGGTAACGAAGAAGATGTTATCGTTATTGCTTTTTATGTTAAAGACGATAGACCTGCACAAGATTTGGCATCTTTTATGGAAAAGGGTGCTACAGATATTTTAGATACAGAAGTATCACCAAATCCAGATGATGATGGAAATTACTTGGTATTCGTAGAAATAAAAAATGAAAACATTATGGATACTGTAATGAAGCTATTAGAAGATGTAAACAGAATTGTAAAAGTTGAAAGTTGGTCGTTTGCTTTTTACGAAGGTAAAACTATTGACGTAACACTTCAACAAATAGAAGGTTACACCAAGAAGTAATGGCAAAAGAACCTGCTTTAGAATTTGAAGGCAAGGTAATAGATGTGTTACCGGGTAGATTTAAAATAAAACTAGATAATGGTCATATTGTAGAAGGACTATTATCAGGTAAAATGAGAACAAATAATATTAAAGTCATTTTACATGACAGAGTAAAAATTGAAATGACACCATATGACGTTACAAAGGGACGTATTACTTTTAGGTACAAATAATGTTTATATTTGCAAGAATTAAGAAATACTTTTTATTAGCAGGATTATTAGCGGCTGTTGGATTTGGTCTGTGGAAATATTATACACATACTCAAGAAACAATTCGTGTTTATGCCGAAAACGCCGCGAAAGCCGAAATGGCACAAGCAGAAACACAAGCGGCTCTAGAGCAAACTATTAAAGATTTAGAGCAAGTTCAACAACAATTCAACCAAGTTTCAAAAGAATTTGAAGCGGCCGCAGGTCGTGTAAAAGGGCTAGAGACTAAACTAAAAGAACATGATTTAGCCTTCTTAGCAGAAAATAAACCGGGATTAGTCGAAAAAGTTATTGACAAAGGTAGTAAAGATATGCTAAGATGTTTAGAAATAGTAAGTGGAAGTCCACTTACAGAGGAAGAACTAAATGTTACTAAGAAAAGCAAAGCAAATACTCAGTGTCCTGACATTGCTAACCCTAACTATATTCCTAACTAGTTGCGGTTCGACAATTCCAAAATCAGTCACGTACACGCCTCAGCCTATCGACAAACCAGATTTGGTCCTACCAGATACTAAAACTCTAAACATGCGTAATGTTGACTTTATGATTCTGACTAGAGAAAACGTTGAAGAATACTTCAAGAAGATTGAAGCAACAGGTGAACCTATTGTAATTTTTGGACTTACTGCACAAGACTATGAATATCTTTCATTAAACTTTGCAGATGTTTTAGAATTGCTAGACCAACAAAATTCTGTTATCGTTGCATACAAAAAGTATTACGAACAAACAGACGAAATAATTGAAAAAAATAATTCACAAGGTGAAGTAGAGATAGAAGTTGAATCTGAGGATAACGATAGTATACTCAGAAACATATTCAAATGAACTTTACCAATCCGTATACAATTCTAGAAATCGATAAATATTCTACAACAGATGATATCAGAAAGGCTTATAAAAGTCTTATGATGAAACATCACCCTGATACTGGTGACGGTGATAGGGCAAAATTCGATGAGGTAAGACTTGCATATATACAATTAAAAGATAAAAAACTCGTAACCGATAGTACTAACGTACTCAGCATAATTGTTCCTATATCAAAACAAGACTTATCGTTAATTTTGGGCACCAAGCAAACGTTTGAGTGCCATGATGTTCCGTTTGACGTTTTTGTTCCTTATGAAACAAGAATGAATGATACTCTTGTTATAAAAAACATATTAGGTAACTTAACATTAAAAGTAAAATTTAAGGAAACAAATGAGTAATACAGACAGAGTAAATCTTTCTATTGAACGTGCAGTACAACACGCAAATGCTTTAGCACACGAATATGTAACACTAGAACATCTTTTATATGCTATCATGGAAGAAAATGATGTAAGTGACATGCTAACAAAGATGAAAGTTGATGTTGCATTTCTGGCACAAGAATTAGAAAAATATTTGAGTGAACGTGATGACATTGTAGTGAGAGATAATCCTGTACAACCAAGAAAAACTTTATCATTAGATAGAGTATTCAACCGTGCAGTTACACAAGTTATTTTTAGTGGCAGAACTAAATTACATTGCAGAGATATATTTGTTTCACTATTAAGTGAGAACGGTTCACAAGCATATTATCTTTTAAGAAAAGCAGGTGCTACAAGAGATAAAGCAATCGATATCATCAAGAAAGAATATTATGGTACAGGTCAAGCAGGTATGGTACCGGGAGGACATGGGCAAGGTGCTCCTGTGGCATTCGAAGATTTTGTTACAGATTTAAATCAACAAGCACTTGATGGTTTAATTGATCCAGTTATTGGTCGTGAAGATGAACTAATTGATATTACAGAATGTCTAGCAAGACGTAAAAAGAATAATGTAATCGTTGTAGGTGAACCAGGTGTAGGTAAAACTGCTATTGCAGAAGGACTTGCATTGATGATTGCAGAAGGAAAAGTCCCTGAAATTTTAAAAGACAAAACAGTTTATTCATTAGACGTTACTTCATTAGTAGCAGGTACAAAGTATCGTGGTGAATTTGAAGAACGTGCAAAAGCAGTATTTGACCAACTATCAAGCAAAGACAATGTAATCTTATTCATTGATGAAATTCATATGATTATGGGTGCCGGTTCTGCTGGTGGTTCAAATATTGACATTGCAAACTTATTAAAACCTTTACTTGCAAATGGTAAACTTCATTGTGTTGGTGCAACAACAAGTGAAGAATACAGAGAGAACTTTGAAAAAGACAGAGCATTACAAAGACGTTTTCAAAAAGTTGTTATTGACCAACCAAGTAAAGAGAACACAAAATTAATTTTAAAAGGATTAAAACAATACTATGAAGCATATCATGAAGTTGAATATACAGATGAAGCATTAGACTTGGCAGTTGATTTAGCAGAAAGATATATGCATGGTAAATTCAATCCTGATAGAGCAATCGATGTAGTTGATGTTGCAGGTGCAAGAACAAAATTACACGGAGTAGGTACTCAAGTAAGAAAACAAGAAATTGAGCAGGCTGTTTCTAAAATTACAAGAATACCTTTAGATATGATTGACGCAAAAGAAAATACAAACTATGCACATCTAGATATTAATATAAAGAAGAAACTTTTTGGTCAAGACAAAGCAGTAAACACATTAGTTGAGGCAATATTAGTTTCTAAATCAGGAATGAGACCAACTAATAAACCTATCGGTAGTTTCTTGTTTGTTGGTCCAACAGGTACAGGTAAAACAGAACTATGTAGACAGTTGGCAAATAATCTAGATGTTAAACTTAGAAAATATGACATGAGTGAATATATGGAGCAACACTCTGTATCGAAACTTATCGGAGCCCCTCCTGGTTATGTTGGACATGCTGAAGGCGGTGTTGGATCTGGACAACTTATCAATGACGTAGAAGAAACACCAAACTGTATTGTTCTATTAGATGAAGTAGAAAAAGCACACCCAAGCGTAATGAACCTCTTATTACAAGTTATGGACGATGGTCGATTGACTAGTTCAACTGGAAAGACAGCAGACTTTAGTAATGTAATTCTTATAATGACAAGTAACCTAGGAGCGGCACAACAATCTAAGAGTGCAATAGGATTTACTAATTCAAATGAAGGTGCTTCTTATGAAGCAGTCAAAAAATACTTTTCACCTGAATTCAGAAATAGACTTGATGGTATGGTAGAGTTTGTTTCTCTTGAACGTGAACACATTGATATGATTGTTGATAAAACAATAAATGAATTAAATGAAATGCTAAAAGATAAAAATGTAACACTATCATTATCACCTGAGGCAAGAACTTGGTTACGTGATAAAGGTTATCAACCTGATATGGGTGCGAGACCTTTACAACGTGTAGTTAATGACCATATCAAAAAACCTCTATCAAAAGAAATACTATTTGGCAAACTTGTGAATGGTGGGCAAGTTCTAATAAATACAGAAAATGATGAGGTGAGATTTGAATATAGATAAAGTTTCAAAACTCTTTTACGGAGAATACCCTTACAAAATAACCTATAAACGTCTTTATGGGTTTCCTAGTGCTTTTATAAACATGAGTTTATATGGTGATAAAGAACCCAATGAACATAACTGGTGGTTCGATTATCCAAAGACAGATGAAGAAAGACAAGAAAGAGCAAACTGTCATAGATTTCTTAGCAAGTCTTTTGAAGATTTAAAATTCAATAATGGTTCACATACTCATGTATATTTTAAAGACAAACAAGATTATTTAAAAGCAAGTCAAAGATATCCTGGACTTCAAACTTCACGTGCAGAACCTATAGTTGATAATTTAGCAGAGATATATGACAAGTCTGAAAAGAGAATAATCATCAAACCCTCTTTATACTTTAAGAGATATCAATATAAAGTAACATTTAAAGCAAATAAACATTTCTTAAATAATGTTGGAAAAGATGTACATGATATGTACAGAGATAACGGCAACTATAGATTAAATTCAAATATGAAGAAATTTGATAAGTTGTACGTTGTAAGAAATCAAGGAAAATATATTCACAGCCCATATAATCTATATGCGATATACTGCTTAGATGAAATTGATATGCAAATGGTCAGTTTTGTTGCCAGTGAGTGCATTAGCACCATTACCAAAGTAGTGTTATTGAGCAATTTAGATAAATAAGTATAGTTATTACTAACATAATACATATAGTTAATTACGAAGGGTTGAAGAATATATGGCACGTAAAACAGTCACATTATTGTCACAAACGGGTTCATTAGAATTAGATAAGACTGGTGATGCAGTTCCAGGTGATAGCTATTACGGCTTCACAGATGGAATTCACACAGTTGCTATCTACGGTCAAGATTTATCTGGTCGTGTAAAAATTCAAGGAACACTTGCACAAAATCCAACAGAAGATGATTGGTTTGATATTCTGTTTTCAGGTCTCCCATTTAGGGATTATACAAATTTCACAGGTGTTGAAGGCTTCACTTTCGTAGCTAATTTAGTTTATTTAAGAGCATCACTAGATAGGTCAGCATTAGGATTAACTAATCTGCAAACTTCTGGTTATGTTGAGAAAATATTATTGAATTACTAAAGGAAGACAGATATGAGCATTAACGCACAACCATTTAGTCCTACGTTTAAACTAGTTGGAAACTTGTCGGATAGCCAAATTCTAGTTTATGACGCTAGTGAAAATGCATTTGTAAATGCAACTAATACGGGTGCTTCTGGTTCTACTGGCTTAACTTCTGTACTTAATACGGGTACTGGTGAAGGTTTAGGTCAGGCGACAGGATCCGCACTAGAATTGAAAAGTCTTATCGCCGGCACTAATCTTACTATCACAGACAACGGTACAGCATTAGTTATAGACGCAACATCAACAACAGCAAACATAACAGGTACAAACCTAGGTACAGGTTCAGGTGTTTATAAAGGAACCAATACCGCTGGTGACCAATTAGAATTTAAAAGCATTGCTGTAGGAAACGGTCTTACATTAACAGATGCAAATGATACACTTACTCTTGAGTGTACAATAACAACTACAGGTTTCTTACAAGCAACAAACAATTTATCCGACTTAGACAATGCCACTACAGCAAGAACAAATCTTGATGTATATTCAAAATCAGAGGCAGACGCAAAATATTTCAGAGTAGACCAAACAACGGCACCGACTGTAGACAACACATTCGACCTTGGTACATCTACAAAAAGATTTAATGACATTTATGCAGAAACATTACAAGGTACGGCAGTACTATCTGATAACTTAACAATTACAGGTAACTCAGGTGACGTACTTACATTCAATGGTACAACATGGGTAGCATCAGCACCAACAGGCGGTGGTGGTGGAGGCGGTGGAGCAAGTGTTCCACAGACACTAACATATGCAAATAATGTTTTATCTATATCTGGTGGTAATTCAGTAACTATTACTCCTTATGTAGATTTAGACCCTTACGTAAGATTGGATCAATCATCTATACCTACAGTAGATAATCAATTTGACATTGGTTCATCTACATACAGATATCAAGATGTATATGCAGAGACATTTCAAGGTACTGCGGTTTTATCTGACAATCTAACGATTGCAGGTAACACAGGCGATGTACTTACATACAACGGTTCAACTTGGGTAGCTTCCCCTCCGGCAAATGCAGGCGGTGGAGGTGCGGGTGTACCACAGACATTAACACTTAATGGTTCACAGATTGCTATATCAGGTGGTAACAATATTGATATTGGTCCACTTCTTAATAATGATTATAACAATTTAGCTAATAAACCAACTATACCAGCAGACGTTTCAGACTTAACCGACACATCAAATCTTTTAGGAGGTGGTTCTCAAACATTATCGTTAAGCGGAACGCAGTTAACAATTTCAGGTCAAAATACTGTTGACTTTGCAGGTATGTTCACAGACACAGATAATCAAACATTATCATGGAATAGTTCAAACAACTATCTAACAATTTCAAACGGCAACTATGTAGACTTATCTTCACTAGCTGGTGGAGGTGGAGCAACTAATATCACTGACTTAGGTGATGTTGATACTTCAAGTGCAGGTCATGTTCCAACTGATGGTCAAGCATTACTTTGGTCACAGGCTATGGGTCACTGGATGCCAGGTGATGTATTTGATGGTGATTATAATTCACTTTCAAATCAACCAACGATCCCTTCAAATCAAACACTATTACTAAGTGGCACACAACTTGCAATCACAGGTGGTAACACAGTTGATTTTGCTGGTATGTTTACAGACACAGACAACCAAACTCTATCATTCGATACTTCAACCAATATCTTAACTATAGCAAATGGTAATACTGTAGACTTATCAACTCTAGCAGGCGGTGGCGGTGCTTCTGCAATGGCAGATTTATCAGATGTGGATAGTAATGATACAGTAGCTTCTGGTGATTTACTTTTACATGATGGAAGTGAATACAAGTTTGTCAATCTTGAAGATGAAATTAATGACCGTATTAACATAAGAACTCCATATCTTATCGGACAAGCAACTATTGATGACTTGTCAGATGTTTCAATAACAGGTACATCAGATGGTCAGTTCTTAGTATACAATAATACATCAGGTGAATGGGAAAATCAGACAGTAAATATTTCTGGTTCTATTCTTGGTGCATCAGATACAACGATTGTAAATACACAGCTAAATCAATCACTACAATGGAATGGTACAGCATGGGTAAACGCTTATCCTAGTATTCAGCATCTATCAGATATTGACAGATTAAACAATCCATCAAACGGTGATACGCTAGTATGGAACGCACTTAATAATCAATATGAATATTCTCAGGCTGTTGTTTCTGACCAATCACTGGCTACTACAGATAATGTAACATTTAACAATATTACTTCAACAGGAACTATTCAATCATCAGGAACTATTATTGGACAAGCATTCGAAGGTAAACTATATGATACAAATGGTAATGTCATTCTTGATAACACATCAGGTGCAGTAGGTTTCGGTGGTAATATTTCATCGAATGGTCCTTCATCATTCTCAGGCACAGTAGATTTCAATGGTGCAACAATTCAGAATTTTGATTTAGCACTAGGTGATTTATCAAACGTAAGTTCAACAGCACCATCAACTGGTTATGTTCTAAAATGGTCAGGTACAGAATGGGCTCCAGCCGCAGACTCAACTGCTACTGGTGGTTCAGGTATCTCTTTAACAGATTTAAGTTCAGGTGTAGGACTATCATATAATAACGTAACAGGTCAGTTTGCCTTAAACGCTTCAATAAGTGACTTATTAGATGTTAATACATCTGGTATAGCTTCCGGTCAAATTCTAAAATGGAATGGATCGGCTTTTGTAGCAGGCGATGACAATGTTCTTCAAAGTACAGATAATCTTCCAGAAGGTACATCAAATCTTTACTGGACTCAGGCAAGATTTGACGCATCGTGGAATTCTAAATCTACAGATGATTTACCAGGCGGTTCGACAAATCTTTACTATGCAGATGCTTTAGTAGATGCAAGAGTAAACACATTATTACAAGCTGGTCCAGGTATTAACATTATACCATCTGCGATACCGGGTGCTCCGATTACGATTGAGAACACAAATGCAGGTTCTACATATACAGATTCAGATGCCAGAAACGCAATTTCAGTTTCTCAAGGTGCCGCGTCAGGTAGTGGTTCATTATCTTATAATAGTTCAAATGGTACATTTACATTTGCTCCGGCAGACTTATCAAGCTACAGTACATTTGATGGCGATTATAATAGTTTAACTAATAAACCAAATGTTTTAACACTAAATGCCTTAAGTGCAACAAATATTGCGGCAAGTGGTGGCGGTTCATTAGCTTATGATAGTGTAAATGGTACATTTACATTTACTCCACCGGATCTATCATCATACAGTACATTTGATGGTGATTATAACAGTTTAACTAATAAGCCAACATTATTTGATGGACAGTATTCATCTTTATCAGGTACACCTACAATACCAAGTGCGTTAGGAGATTTGACTATGCCATCAGGCACAAATGGTCAAGTTCTTACAACTGACGGTTCAGGTAACTTTACATTCACAACTGTAACAGGCGGTGGTTCATCATACGGTGATGCTGACGTTTCAACATATCTAAATGGTGGTTGGGATTTCAACTTAGTACCAGATGCAAATTCTACATATGATATCGGTGACTCAAGTAATAAAGTTAGACATATATTCTTAGATGATAATTTATATATCGGAAATAACACTCTTAATACTTCTGGTTCAAACTTGATGTTTAACAGTCAAGATGTAATGGATTATACAAACATCAAGAATAAACCAACAATACCAGTAGACGTTTCAGACTTAACAGATACAGGAAGTTTACTAGGTGGTACAACATATACAGCAGGTACAGGTTTACAATTAAATACTGGTGTCTTTTCTCTAGATGCAAGTATTGGAGACTTAGACAATGTTTCTGCAACAGCACCAACTACAGGACAAGTTCTATCTTGGACAGGTTCAGAGTGGGCACCAGCGGCGGCAGGTGGAACACCAAACTTATCTTCAAGTTCTATTGGTGATTTGAATGATGTTAATATTTCAGGTATTTCAGCAGGTCAATTCTTAGAATGGGATGGTACAAGATTTGTAGCGGCTTCGGCAAGTGCGGCAGACTTAACAAGTGAATCAATCACAGAATTACAAGATGTTGCTACAGACACACCAAACAACGGTGATGTCTTAACATGGGATAGTACTACAAGTGCATATAAACCAAGTGCTCCAGCGTCTGGTGGCGGAGGAAGTGGTGGTACTTCTGTAGAAAGATTTAAATTAAATTATTCAACATCAGGACAGTTATCAAGTATTTCAAATACAACAAGTGGTGTAAGTGCAACAATTACATCAGCTACTGGTGGTGACGTTGAAGTTACTTTCTCAGGACATAGTTATCCTCCAGCTGGTGTATTAATATATGGTTATGTTAGAACAACAAACGAATATTCTATTATGCCATTAAACAAAGACATTGGAACTCGTAAAGTTGCGGCAGGTGGATCTCCAGGATCTCCAACTGCTTTTGGTTCTCTAGGATCATCAAAGTTAACATTGACTTTAAGAGAAGCAGATACAGGAGCATCACGTTCATTTGGTACAGATACCCACGCATGGGTCGTATTCACAATGAGTTAAAAATAGGAATTAGGCAGTAATGGCGGCAAAAATCAACTTTAAAACTAGTGCTATTGACCTTAATGTCCCAGCTAAAGTTCTTCCTTGTACAGTTACATCTTCTACCTCAGTAAAACAGTGGGAGCATGATGATGGTCAAGGGGACCCATGGTGGAGTGGAGGATCAAACCCAAAATCATATAGATGGGAAATAACTATGGCTGTTACGACTGTTCAGCATGGTTCTCACTTAACTAGAACAAGCAGACAGTTTAATGGTTATGATGTAGTAGTAGGTGATTTTATTGCAGGTGCTACAGATGGTAAAGCATTACAGATTGTAAGTATTTCTGCAAAAACAGCCTTTACTGTTACATGTCAAGTAGAAGATAGATTAAGATATAATACATTTAGAAGTTCATCAGGTTCTGGTATGTTCAACGTTCCAGGTCCAGCAGTTGTATTTCAGATTAATGAAAATGGTGATCCAATGATTGATCCACTACCAACTGGTGTTGTATCAGGTGACTTCTATGCAAACGTTAATTCAAGATTCAAATATTTAAATCCAGCAGATAACTTTCTTTTATCAAGAACCTCACATGGTTTTTCAGAGGGTGATGTTATTTGTATGAATGAAAGTACAGGTGAATTTGAATTAGCAAGTGCAGATAATATTAGTAGATTAGTAGGTACTGTGACACATCCTGGTCCAGGACCAAACAATTTTTTATTAAGACCAGCAAATGGAGTAATCGATTTTGTACCAGGGCTACCGGGCAACCCAGGTGATTTCGTATATCCTAAAACTGATGGTTCAGGAGAATTAACAACTACAGATACAGGTGTTGCAATATTCTTAAAACTTGTTGATGCAATACCAAGTATAGCAAGAGGTACAGTTATTAATGGACAATCAACAGCAGGTGATACACTTAATATCAATGGTGAAGATGTAATTTTTACTACGAGTACTTTAGGTGTTGTAAGTGTAACAGATGCAGTTACAGATATTAATGCAAAAACAGCCGACCATGGAGTCGTAGCATCGGCAAGTCCAGCACCAAATGAGGTTCAATCTGATATTAATACATATGGTTCAGCTTATGGTCTTATCGGTGGCTTTACACCGTTCTCTGCATCAATAAATGGCTCAGTAGTCAATTTCGGAACAACTACAGCAGGTCAAGCCACTTATGGTATGCCTGTTGCGATTGCAGACGATATGGCGGCAGATATTAATGCGGCGGCAATACCTAATATAGAAGCGGCTGTTAATTCAGGTAATTTGGTTCTTAGAGAAATGACTGGTGGTTCAATTACTATTGTTAATACATCACCAGATACAAACAACAATAACTTTGCAGGTATGAATTCATGTTCATCACTTGATACATCTTACGCTGGTAGTACAAACGTATTCGTTTTACAATTACAAAGAGATGACGGTGGCGAGATGATTTTACAAGATGTTCAAGGTTCTGCTACAAATGATTTTGGATTATTATCAGGACATACAGGATCTTATGCTATAGGATTAAATGTAGAACAAGGTGTACGTAAAGCAGGTACATCAGTAGTAGCAAATATGGCGGCAAGAAATGCCTTATCAGCTAGATTACCAGGCGATAGTGCATATATATTAGATACAGGACAAGGTGAGTGGGGATTACATGTTTGGGATGGAACACAATGGAATGTTGTTGCTACACAAGATAGTGCAACTGTAGATGCAAACTCTCTATCACATACATATACAATGCCTAGTAGTGGATTTGGTACAGTAGAAGCTGTTACATTAGGTCGTATATCTGATAATTCTAAGGTTGTGAGTGTACTTGTAGAAGTACTTACACCGTTAACAGGTTATGCAGGAGGACCTACTAATCAAGTTCCTTTATTAGAAGTTGGTACACAAGCAGACCCTGATAGATTTATGACAGTGGACCAGAATGATGTTGAGTCTCCTGGTTCTTATACAACTACTCCAGATTTTCATTATGCAGGCACTACAGAATTAGAAATAAAAGTTTCTCTTGAACACTTAAATGCTACAGCAGGCGAAATAAAAGTTACTGTAACATACGTATAAACTACGAATAAATTCAATATCATCAAACGATAAATAACATTGTGAGAGTTTTCAATATCTCTTACGCTCAATGACTGATGTTTCTTCCGGTCATATTTCATGAAAAATTGACATTAACGATAGGTATACTGTGTATTCGTACCAGTATTTCTATTATAACAAATAGCTATTATCTTAAGGAGAAACGAAATGGCTGACGTAAAAAACTTTGGTATCCGTGGTATTGGTGCTGACGTTCAATTTGGTAAGTCAGGCGGTCGTGTTGTTTATGATTCGGGTAACTCCCTTTTCAAAGTAACAACTGACGGTACTACACTTGGCAATGTTGATGTGGCAACCCCTACAGACGATACCCATGCGGCAAATAAATCATACGTTGACTCAGTAGCCTCAGGTCTGGATGTTAAAGATTCAGTTCGTGCGGCATCTACAACGGATGTTAATACAGGTACACCGCCGGCGGCAATCGATGGTGTAACTCTTTCTGCTGGTGATAGAATCCTTCTTAAAGACCAATCTACAGCTTCACAAAACGGTATCTACGTTTATGATTCTACAGGTCTTACAAGAGCGGGTGATATGGACCAAGCAGGTGAGTTTGTTGGTGCATTCTTCTTTGTTGAAGAAGGTACTGTAAACTCAGACCAAGGTTTTGTAATGACAACTGATGGACCAATTACTGTTGGTACTTCAAACATTGCATTTACCAAATTCACAGGAACTGGTCAAATTACAGCCGGTGATGCATTATCAAAATCAGGTAACACTCTAAACGTTAACACAGATGGCACGTTCATCGAAGTTAATGGTTCAGATGAACTAACTATCAAAGGTACATCAACAACAGGTGAAGTACTACAATCTGATGGTTCAGGTGGTGTAACATACGGTCAAGTTGACTTGACTTCATCAAACGCAGTTTCAGGCGCATTAGGCCTAGCAAACGGTGGTCTAGGTGTTGACGCATCTCAGGCTGGCGGTAAAACAACTGCAAGATCCAACCTAGGTTTAGGTTCAATGGCAACTCAAGATGCTAACTCAGTAGCAATTACTGGTGGCTCTATTGACATGTCAGGTGGAACACTAACTCTAGCAAACGACCAACTATCTGGTGACGTAATTTCAGGTGGTACAATCGACGGTGCTTCACTACAAGGTGGTGCTGGCGTGACTATCTCACAATTCGACATTACAGTTGGTAATGGTAAGACACTTGACGTAGACGGCGTCCTAGACGTTGACGGTGCGGCAGGTTCTGCTATTGATAACGTAACAATCGGTGCAACTACTTCTGCGGCTGGTACATTCTCAACAATGACTACTGACTCAGCAGATATTAACGGTGGTAACATTGATGGTACAGTTATCGGTGCTACAACGGCGGCTAACGCAACTTTTGCCGACGCTAACGTAACAGGCACACTTTATGTTGACACAGTAGACGCTTACTCTGGTGGTAACATTACATTCAACTCACTAATCGTTACAACTCAAGGTATCGATGTTGCAAACGCTGGTATCTCAGGTGCTGGTACAACAACAACTGGTACTCTAAACGTTGATAACATCAATGAAAAAACATCTGGTAACGGTGTAACTATTGATGGTGTTGTAATCAAAGACGGTGATATTGATGCAGACTCAGGTACAATCGATGACCTAGATTCTGGTAATGTAACATTCACAGGCGGTACTATTGATGACACAGTAATTGGTGGTACTACTTCTGCGGCAGGTACGTTCTCAACTATGACAACGTCCGGTGCGGCAATCACAGGTGGTTCTATCTCAGGTACTTCAATCGACTTATCAGGTCAGACCCTAACACTAGGTAATGACTCCGTTTCAGGTGATTCAATCGATGGTGGTACAATTTCTAACTTTGCATCAACAGGTATTGATGATAACGCAACTTCAACACAGATAACAGTTACAGATTCTGCCGTAACAATGGCAGGTGACGCAATCGTTACAGGTGACTTGACAGTTAACGGTACATTGACATCAATCAATACAACTAACACTGAAATCTCTGACAATACAATCGTTCTAAACAACGGTGAAACAGCGGCAGGCGTAACAGCAGGCTCATCTGGTATTGAAATTGACAGAGGTACAGCCGACAATGCGACATTCTTATGGAATGAAACTGACGATGTATTTGAAGTTAAAGTAGGTACTGCACTAGCAGACTTAAAAGTTGGTTCACAGGTTATGGACTCTATCTCAGTTGACACAATCAACGAGAAGACAAATGGCTCAGGAATTACATTAGGTCATGCAGTTACAGGTTCAGATGCTACTTTCACAGGAACAGTAACAACTGACACTATTGCTGAAAATTCAGCAGGTAACGGTGTTGATATCGATGGTGCAAACATCAAAGACGGTGTACTAACAGGTGGTGTTACACTTGGTGCATC
>CEPX01025345.1_pt1 | contig 21078 bp, 31 predicted proteins | sample 361361 | NCBI WGS metagenome assembly CEPX01 (sample SAMEA2619974, study PRJEB7988) | marine metagenome | biome: marine biome (ENVO:00000447); feature: mesopelagic zone (ENVO:00000213) & marine oxygen minimum zone (ENVO:01000065); material: "saline water (ENVO:00002010), including plankton...
ATAAACATTTTCTTTTCAAAACATGAAAATTCCAAAAACAACAAATAGATATTGTCCTTATTGTAAGAAAAAAACAGAGCAAAAAATAAAATTAATATCAACAGGTGCAAAAAGAGGAACTTTAACAAGAGGAAGTATTTCAAGGGCAAAATCTAGAGGATTAGGAAGAGGTATAGGAAATAAAGGAAAATGGGGTTCAAAACCAGCTGTATCAAAATTCAAAAGAAAATCTAAAACAACAAAAAAAACAAATATAATGTATACTTGTAATGAATGTAGTAAATCAAAATACCAAAAAAAAGGTATAAGAGCAGGTAAACAAATTCAAGAATAAAATGGCTAAACTAAAAAAAAGAAAAAAGTTTTTTGATGTTGAAATTCCTTTAATTGGAAAAGAAACTCATTTGCAAGCATATGATCTTAAGGATTTAGAAGGAAGAACCATAAAATACGATTTAACAAGATTTCTTAAGGGGAAAAGTATGATAATTAAACTAAATGTTAAAATTGAAGGAGAAAAAGCAATTGCAGTTCCAAAAGAAACAAAATTAATGCCTTATTTTTTAAAAAGAATGGTAAGAAAAGGGACAAATTATATAGAAGATTCATTTTCAACAGAATGCAAAAATGCACAAATTAGAATAAAACCGTTTCTTATAACAAGAAGAAAAGTTTCAAGAGCTGTTAGAAAAGCATTAAGAAACAAAGCAAAAGCTGAATTAATAGAATATGTAAAGGATAAAGATACAGAAACATTATTTGATGATCTTTTAAAAAATCAAATACAAAAGCCATTGAGTTTAAAACTTAAAAAAATATACCCTCTTTCTCTTTGTGAAATAAGAATTTTTAAAATTGAAAAGAAAAAAGAAGAATAAGAAATCTTTTAAATTAAATTTATCTAAGAAAATTATATAAAGACCACTAACATAGTTATAGACAGGTATGATAACTAAAAAACAACTTTCTAAAGAAGGAGAATTAAGATTTGCTGCAGAGTTTACTAAAAAAGGTTGGAATATTTTTTTGCCTTATGGAGAAGACGGACCTGTAGATTTACTCATCGAGAAAAAAGGAAATTTTAAAAGGATTCAAGTAAAATCCACAAAACCATCAAATGGAGCTATTCATTGCAGAGTCAAATCATCTAATAATTGGCAGATAAAGAAGTATACTCAAAAAGAAATTGACTATTTTGGAATATATGACTATGAAAATGGAAAAGGATATTTAATTCCAATTAAAGTCATGGAAAACATGCATGAAGCCATACTAAGACTTGAAAAAGCTAAAAATAATCAAACAAAGAATATAAGATTAGCTAAACCCTATGAATACTTCTAAGAGTGCAAATGGAAAATATTTTAAACAAACTATTTTTCTAAATCTTAAGCCTACATAGCTCAGTGGTAGAGCATCGGTTTTGTACGATTTTAACAATCCAAATTAACCGGGGGTCGGGAGTTCAAATCTCTCTGTAGGCTTAATTTATAAATAACAATAAATTTACTATAAATATGAAAAAATACATTAACAAATTTATAAATAATGCAATTGAATTAGCACAAGGATTAACAGGTCTTGCAGCATTAACAATAACAGCCCCTGTTTGGGTTCCAATTGCTGCTGGATTGTCTTATGATGAAAAATTAAGGCATCAAGAATTTATTGATACTCATATAGGAAATACTCCTTTAGAATCAACGCAAGTTAAACCCATTTCACTATCAGAATTATCTAAAAGGCATAAAGAATACTAGAATCCTCTGCCAGCTTAATTTATAATTAATTACTTTAATTTAACAGCTGTGCCATAAGCTAACATTTCAGAAGCTCCGGCCATAACCATTGAAGTCATAAACCTCACTCCAATAACTGCATCTGCTCCTAAATTAATTGCTTGATTAACCATTCTGTTATATGCTTCATCTCTTGCATTGGAAGTCATTTCTGTATAAGTTTTTATTTCTCCTCCAATAATATTTTTTAATCCAGCCCCAATATCTCTTCCAATATTTCTCGCTCTAACTGTTGAACCTCTAACAACTCCCAAAACTTTCATAACTTTTTTTCCAGGAATTTCATTTCCTGTTGTAACAATTATTTCTCTCATTTTTTACCTCCCACACTTTTAATTTTCTCTATTTTATCTTCATTTTTATTTAAAAGAATAATAATTCCTATTAATAAAATAATTGCACTATAAATTAAAAATATAAATGATGTAAAAAAAGAAATTACAACTAAAATCAATCCAACAAGAACCATTATTCCACCTGTTATTGTCCTACTTATAAAATTCATAAGAAAATAAATTAGATTAAGTTAATAAATTTATTTATTGTCTTCTCTAAATTGTGCTAATAATAAAGGTAATTTTTTGTAAAGCCAAACATTTAATCTTAAAAATTCACTTGCTTCTTCTTTAATATATTCTATTATTTTTTCATATTCATGATTATTATATAATGTAGGAATATTACTTCCTTCTGATTTCTTTTCTGTTAATTTATCTAAACCAGAACCTTTGAATTCTCCTTTATTCATTAAAATTCCTATAACTCTTAAATCAATAAAAGGATTATTTAAAATATCAATTGAAGGCAACCCATTTATTTTAGTTCTTTCTTTTAAAAAACTATTTTCAAAATTCAAGTTATATCCTACAGGAATAAAACTAAATGGATAATTATCTAGAATCTTTGTATCAAATAAAAATTTATTGATAATTTCTTTTTCAGAAGATTCCCATTCTTTTAGTATTATTAATTCACCTATTGGCTCTCCTGTATTCCTATCAAGCTCTTGAAATTGAATTGTAAGTATTTTATCTTTTTTTGGATCCAATCCTGTTGTTTCTATGTCAAAATAAAAATTTACCATTTTATTGTTTTATAATTTCAGCTTTTCCATCTTTAATAAGAATTTTAGCAATTTCTTTTGGCATATTTGCAGTTTGCCCTTTTTCAAAACCACCCATTTTCTCGCCGTTTAAATTAATAAATTCTCCAACATCTTCTTTAAAAATAATTAATTCAGTTTCTTGCTTACTTTTTCCATTAAAAAATTCATCTACTTTTTTGTCAGTGAATTCAACGCATTTCATTAATTCATCAAAAAGGTTTTTTTCAAAATCAAGCATATTATCAAAATCTTTTTTTGAAATTCCTGTTTCAGAAGCAATTAAAACCAAATTTAAAATCTTCTTCTTTCTAACCCTTACTAATCCTTTAATAAGAGTTATAGCATTTTCAAGTTGTTTTCTAGTTTTTGTAATAACGTCAGAAAAATTTTCATCTTTTTTTGAAGCAATTTCTTTCTTCTCTTTTAAATAATTCACAGCATCATCAATGAAATTTTCAGGAAGTTTTTGCAAATTTTCAGAATATCTTTCATTCCTAGTGATATTATCAATATCTTTATAGGTTATCATATAGAATAAAATAGTAAAGTGTTTTTAAGGATTTTTATATTTACAATCACTAAACAAATTCAACTTTCTCAAGCAAATCTTTTCCAAGAATTTTCCTTAAAATTCCTTTTCTTGCTTCTTTTTCATTAAATTTTTTTTCTTTTGGAGCTGAATTATTGTAAAATAAAACAGGAACAGGGTCTGCTGAGTGAGATTTTAATTTACAAGGTGTTGAATGATCCCCTGTTACTACAATATTAATTTTTCTTTGCGGTGCAAATTTTCTTAAAAAATTAAAAAGAGTTTCATCAATATATTCTATCATTGCTTCTTTTTCCAAAGGCTTATTGTCATGCCCTGGAAGATCTGTTTCCTTTATATGAATATATGCATAATCAAATTTTTTGTGATTTCTTTTTATGGCTTTAATTGAAACCTTACATGCTTTTTTTAAAGATTTGTAAAGATTTTCATACACATCTAATTTTTTTAGTTTTGGATATTTGAAAGAAAAAATCTTCATTCCAGAAATTTTTGAAAAGCCAATTTCTAAAGGCATATATGCTACAGAAAGCCACTTAGGATAAAGTTTTAATTTTGGGGGTTCAATTCCAGCCCCCCTTACAAGAATATAATTTGCAGGCATTAACCCTTTTTCTTTTCTTTTTTCATTAACAGGATGTTTGTCAAGCACATTGTAAGCTTTTTCAAGAAACTCATTTACAATATTTGCAGAATACTGTGAATTTTCATCATCATCTAAAGGCTTACAAAATTTTATTTTATCATCTTGTTCCTTTAAAAAATAAATATGGTTATCTGATATATTATCTGAAAAACCCCCTCTAAATACCAAAGCTCCTCTATGCTGAACTGTTGGCTTAAAAATAAATTTCCGAGGAAGCTCAATTTTATTTAATGCTTTTGAAAGGATTTTTGCTTCTTTTGTTGTTAAAGTTCTTCCAGCCCTTCTATCTAAAATATTTCCTTTTTTTAAAGAATCAATTGTTGCAAAATTTACTCTTAATGCTAAATCACCTCTTATTAATTTTATTCCAGCACCTTTTGCCTCTAATTGTCCTCTAGTGCTTGAAATTAAATCATTTCCAAAAATAGAAACAATTGCTTCGTCTGACTCTGCAATAAACCCTGGTTTTACAGGATACATATATCCAATTTCACCTCTATTAGCTAAGAAATCTAAATTAGGTGTATTTGCTGCTTCTAAAGGTGTTTTATCATCAAGTTGTCTATTTGGTAAATCTCCCAAGCCATCTAAAATAACTAATATTCCCTTCATAATTTATTAAAATGTTGATTCTTTATAAAAATTTATATTCATTAAGAAAAAATTATAAATCAAGTATAACTAGACAAAATATGTTTAATAAATTAAAAGAAAAATTAAAAAACTGGACTAAAAAAATATCTGAAAAAACAGAAGTAGTAGAAACTAAAAAAGTTACAGAAAAGAAAAAAGAAGAACCTTTTAAAGAAATCAAACTTCCGATGAAATTTGAAGTTGGAATGCAAAAATATGAGCCAGATTTAGAAAAATTAGAAGAAATTCAGGAAGAAGATGAAGGATTTTTTAAAAAAATAAGTGAAAAAATAAAAAAAGTTAAAATTTCTGAGAAAGAATTTGAAATTTATTCTGAAGAACTTGAAATGCTTCTTTTAGAAAACAATGTTGCTTTAGAAGTTGCAGAAGAAATAATTAATAAATTAAAAGAAAAGATTATTGGAGAGGAATTTTTGAAAAAAGAAATTGAAGAACAAATAAGAGATTCATTAAAAGAAATAATTGAAGAAATTTTAATAGAACCATTTAATTTGACTGAAAAAATAAATGAAAAAGAAAACAAACCTTATGTAATTTTATTTTGCGGGATAAATGGTACTGGAAAAACAACATCTGTTGCAAAAATTGCAGATTATTTAAAGAGGGAAAAAATTTCTTGTGTTCTTGCTGCTGCTGACACTTTTCGTGCAGCTTCAATTGAACAATTAGAAAAACATGGAGAAAAAATTGGAATTAAAGTTATTTCACATGAATATGGTTCTGATTCTGCCGCAGTAGGTTTTGATGCAATAAAATATGCTAAAAAAAATCATATTAATTGTGTATTAATTGACACTGCTGGAAGAATGCATACTGCTAAAAATCTTCTTAAAGAAATTGAAAAAATTTCAAAAATATGCAAGCCTGATTTAAAATTGTTTGTGGGAGAAAGTGTTACAGGCAACGACGCTGTAGAACAGGCAAAAAGTTTTAATTGGAGTATTGGAATTGATGGAATAATCTTAACAAAAGCAGATATTGATGAAAAAGGCGGGACATCTTTGTCTGTTGGTTATGTCACAAAAAAACCAATTTTATTTTTAGGAACAGGGCAAGAATATGAAGCAATAGAAGTCTTTGACAAAAAAAAGTTTATTGAGAGGTTGGGATTGTAAAAAATGAAAATGTTAGTAGATTTTTCCACAACAGAAAAAAATTTGGAAGATTTAATGCTTGCTGAATATCCTGGAAAAATTTTTGAAGACCAAATTAAAAAAGTTGGTGAAGGAAAAAAGAAAACATATTATTTTTTAAGTTTGGATTATGAAGAATTATCAAAATTCTTGACAACTTTATCTAATAAAGATTATAAATTTAAGATTCTTGAACATAAAACAAAAAGATTAATTGAAAGTAATAGTGATTTTAATAAATTATCTCACTAATCATTAAAATTCTATCAAACCCAAAAAATCCCATAATAACCAATAAGAATGCTAATAGCTCCAAAAATTAATCCTTTCAAAATTTTAGACTTCTCAGTTCCAATATAATAAGAAGAGGTAATTAATACTAAAAAAAGAAAACTTGCAAAAATTGTAAATAATCTATCTTGATAAAAAACACTTGTAAAAAAAGCAAGTACAAATCCTCTGGCAACATAAGAATCATAATTTTTAATAAAAATAGATATAATAATTAAAATTAAAATTGCTACAATAAGACTATCAACAAATGGCCTATAAGGTTTAATCAAAGCTCTTACAATAACTAAAATATAAAATATAATACTTCCAAAAGCCAAAACATCTCTTGAAATCTCTTTTTTCCAATCTTTTTTCATAATATATCTAAATAAAGGAAATTTAAAAAATTAACCACAACTTTATTAATCATTAATTTACTTCTTAAAATATGCTAGAGAAATTAGGAGAAGTATTAAGAAAAGCAACAGATAAGATAGCCAACGCTATATTTCTTGACAAAAATCTTGTTGATTCAATAATAAGAGATTTACAAAGAGCATTAATTGAAGCAGATGTAAATGTTCATTTAGTCAAGGAATTAACTGATAAGGTAAAAAAAGCTGCACTTGATGAAAGAATAAAAGAAATAGACAAAAAAGAGCATATAATAAAATTATTGCATGATGAATTATTAAAATTGCTTGGAGAATACAAAAAATTAGAATTGCAAAAAAAACAAAACAAAATTATGCTTTTAGGATTATATGGTGTGGGAAAAACAACAACAGTGGCAAAACTCGGAAATTATTTTGCAAAAAGAGGAAATAAAGTTGCTATTGTTGGATTGGATGTTCATCGCCCTGCTGCAAAAGAACAATTAAAACAATTAGCAGAGAAAAATAAACTAAATTACTTTATAGAATTTGATGAAGATGATGCAATAAAAACTTGGAAAAATATAGAACCAAAATTAAAAGATTATGATGTAGTTTTAATTGACACAGCAGGAAGACATAGTTTAGACAAAGAATTAGCTAAGGAAATAAAAAGTTTAAGTAAATACATAAAACCAACAGAATCAATTTTGGTAATGCCTGCAGATATAGGGCAGGCAGCAAAACAACAAGCTCAAAATTTTAAAGAGGCTGTTGATATTTCTGGAGTTATTATTACAAGAATGGATTCTACAGCAAAAGGTGGTGGAGCTTTAACAGCGTGCGCTGAAATAAATTCAGGAGTTTATTTTATAACAACAGGTGAAAAAATAAATGATATTGAAGAATTTAATCCAAAGCAATTTCTTTCAAGACTTTTGGGAATGGGAGATTTGCAATCATTAATAGAAAAAATAAGATCTGTAACAGATGAAGATAAACAAGAAAAAATTCAAAAAAGAGTTGAAGAAGGAAAATTAAGTTTGGAAGATGTTATTGAACAAGTAAAATCAATGAATTCCATGGGTGGTTTTGAAAAAATTAAATCAATGATTCCTGGAATAGGAAGTGCAAAAATTCCTGAAAATCTTTTGGAAAATCAAGAAGCAAAAATTTCTAAATGGGAACATATTTTAAAATCAATGACTTCTGAAGAAAAAGAAAATCCAGAAATTCTTGAAAAAGAAACTTCAAGGATAACAAGAATTGCAAAAGGTTCTGGAGTAAATAATTCAGATGTACGTTCTTTGTTAAAACAATATAAAATGCTTAATGAAATGATTAAATCAGGGGCTTCTGACATGAATTTAGAAGGTGGAATGAGTCAAAAACAAATGATGAAAATGGCCAAGAAGTTTATGAAAGGTGGAAAGTTGAAGTTTTAGAATGGTTAGTGAAGAAAGTCTTATATTAATTTCTGGAGGTGCGGCAATTGTAGGAGCACTAATAGGTTCAATAACGGGTGGGTTTGTTAATTATTATTTGCAAAAAACAGATAAAAGAATGAATTTTAATTTTGAAAGAAAAAAGAAAATATATTTAAAAATAGATCATTATTTAGAAAAACAATCAATGACCTCTAGCCTAATAATAGGACAGGCAATTTCTGGAAAACATCCCTCACAAAAAAATATTGAAGAAATTTTATATAAAATGCTAAAAAACTTACAAAATATAGAGGCTATATTTTATAGTGGCATAGATAGCTGGATAATAAACAACAAGATTCTGAAAGAATTTAGAGAATATAAAGAGATTATAATAATTATGAAAGATAAAGAAATAAATTTAAAAAAATTATATCTAAGAACAAATATGCACGTCAATAAAACAAGAGATATAATAAGAAAAGAATTGGGATTATGAAAAATGACTCAAAAAATAATTTTCCAAGGAGCAGAAGCATTAATTCTTTTAGACGAAAATAAAATAATTAAAAAAAGAGTAAAAAAATCTTACAGAATTCTAGAACTTGATGAAAAAATTAGAAAATTAAGAACTCGCGCAGAAACAAAACTTTTGGAAAAAGCTTCAAAAGAAATTCCTGTTCCAAAAATTTTAAAGTCAAATGAAAAATCAAAAGAAATTTTAATGGAATTTATTAATGGAAAAAAATTATCAAAACATTTAGATAATTTTCCTGAAAAACAACAATTAGAAATTTTCAAACAAGTTGGAGAAAACATTGCAAAACTTCATAATTCAGATATTATTCATGGAGACTTGACAACTTCAAATATGATTCTAAAAGAGAATAAAGTTTATTTTGTAGATTTTGGTCTTGGATTTATAAGTCATAAAATTGAAGATAAAGCAGTTGATTTGCATTTATTAAAACAAGCTTTAGAAGCAAGACATTTTAAAAATTGGAAAAAATTGTTTAGTGAAATTCTAAAAAGTTATAAAATTTCAAAAGATTCAAAAAAAGTTTTTGAAAGAACCAAACAAGTTGAAAAAAGAGGAAGATATAAACATTAAAAAACCTTATAAATATTATCTCTTTTTCTAAATTTAAAGCCCCATAGTTCAGTGGCCAAGAATGCGGCCCTTTGGAGGCCGTGACCCCGGTTCGAATCCGGGTGGGGCTATTTATTTAAATGCCTTCTTATAAAAAATTTCCCTATTAATTTCAGGTCTTTTAGGAGTAATTTTAAAAAATCTCTTTAAAGAAAAAGGTTTGTATTTCTCTCCAATCAATGTTCCTGCAAGTTTTTTGTATTCCACACTTGCTTTTGATTTAGGTTTGTGAGAAGTTAAAGGTACAAATTTAGAAACAGATCTCAAAACTTCAATATCATGAGGAATAACAGCCATCACAGGAACTTCTGCTGTCTTTTCAATATTATCTATAGACAACTCAAAATTTTTGTTATGAACTTTATTTAAAATTAAGCCATTTATAGGTGTGTTTCTTTGCTTTGCAAGTTTAACTGCTTTTAATGTCATACCTAAAGTTGCATAATCAGGAGTTGTAACCACAATTAATTCATCAGAAGCCATCATTGTTGCTAAAGTCTCTTCATTCAAGGCAGGAGAAGAATCAATTATAACAACATCATATCTATTTTTTAATGTTTTAATTTTATTTCTCAATCCAAAAGGATTAATTTTCTTTTTGTTAAAAATTGCTGAAGGAAGAACATCAAAATTTTCAAATTTATGAATTGTATCTCTAAAATTTGCTGTTCTATCTAAAACATCATGTAAAGTTTTTTCAGGATCTATAATTTTTAAATAAATTCCTAAATTTGGTGCTGAAAAATTTCCATCAACTAACAAAACTTTTTTTCCAAAACCAGAAATTGCATCACCAAGAGCAATAACTGAAGATGTTTTGCCAACACCTCCTTTAATACTTAAAATTCCTATTGATTTCCCCATCTTTATTAATAAACTTAAAGAATTTATATTTAAATAATTATTGAAGCATAAGTTTAAAAATTCAAATTATAATTTAATGTTATGAAAAAAACAGATGAAAAAAAACCTTTAAAAAAAGAATCAAAAAAAATTAGTCAAATAGAATTTGAAAAAAAAGTTATTGAACTTTCTAAAAAAGGACTTACAGCTGAAAAAATTGGAGAAAATTTAAGAAAACAAAATATTCATCCAAAAGAATATGATAAAAAAATTTCAAAAATATTGAAAGAAAAAAACATTTATGTAAATCCAGACATTGTTAATATTGAAAAAAAACTTGAAATGATAAAAATACATCATGAAAAAAACAAACAAGATAAAAGAGCTATGAGGGATGTGGTAAGAGTATTTGCAAAAATTAAAAAATTAAAAAAATATTTTAAAATTTAATTCTATTAACTTTAACAACAAGGTTTAAAACTATTATTTTTCTACTTGAAATATGAAATTAGAAGAAGGAGATTTAGTCTTATGTACTGTTGAAAGAATAGAAAGAACAGTTGTATTTGTAAAATTAGAAGGAAATGGTGATGGAAGTATTATTATGAGTGAAATTGCTCCTGGAAGAATAAGAAATGTAAGAAACTATGTTGTTCTAAGAAAAAAAATTGTCTGTAAAGTTTTAAGGATTTCTCAGAGTGGTAATATTGAACTTTCATTAAGAAGAGTTACTCCAAAAGAAAAAAAAGAAATAACAGAACAATACAAACAAGAAAAGAGTTACATAAATATAATAAAAAGTGTTTTGGGAGAAAAAGCAGACAAAGCAATAAAAGAGATTTTAAAAGATGAAAGAATTTTTGAATTTTTTGAAGAAATAAAAGAAAATCCAAAAAAACTTGATATAATATTTGAAAAAAAAGATTCAAAAAAAATTCTTGAAATTTTATCATTGCAAAAACAAAAAATAGCTATTATTAAAAAGGAGATTAATTTAAAATCATTTTCTCCAAATGGTTTAGAAGCAATTAAAAATATTCTTGGTAATATAAAAAATGCAGAAATTAAATATATCTCTGCAGGAAAATATAGTGTAAAAACAAAATCAGAAAACTTAAAAAAAACTGATAAAATGCTAAAAGAAATAACAAATGAAATTGAAAAAAAAGCAAAAAAACTTGGAACAGAGTTTAGCATTATTGAGAAGTAAATAGAAATTAATCTTTTTCTTTTAAAATGAAACAAGGTATCAAAAACTTTAAATAGAGGTATAAATCCATAGTTTTATGGGAGATGAAAATTTCAAAGTAATTTTGTTAGGTGTTGTATTTGATCCAAAAACTAGAAAAATTTTAATTGGAAGAATTGAAAATGACCCTGAGATTCCAGAACTAAGTTGGGTTTTCCCAGGTGGTCATTTAAATAATAGTGAAGATTTAGACAAAGTCCTTAAAAATAAAATAAAAGAAAAAACAGGTTATGATGTTAAAAATTTAGGAACTATATTCTCTAAAGTATATCCTGAAAAAGAAGATCTTTTAGCAGTTTATTTTTTATGTGAAGTTTTTGAAGGTGAAGAAAAAGCAGGAGGAGATATCACAGAATTAAAATGGGTAAATCCAGAAGAATTAGAAAGCCATTTTACAACTTCATTCCATTCAAGATTAAAGGAATATATTATGAATCTTAAATGAAGTTAAAGAAATGTAATTCTTGTAAAATTTATACATTAAAAGATATTTGTGAAAAATGCAAGAAAAAAACTTCTGACGCTCATTATAAATTTCTTGAAAAATTTTTAAAAAATTAAATCAAAGTTTTCTGTTTTTCTTTTAAAATAATCTTTCCATATTCTCCATCAAAACCAGGATCAATTTTTAAACTACCTTCCCTGTTTAACAAAATCAATTCAATTAATTTTTCACCAATATCTTTTTCTAAAAATTCTTCTTTACTCACGTTTAACAAAATATTAAATTCATCTTTAAAATGATTAATCAATGAATTATAAATACCCCAAACAGTTTTTGAAGTCATTGCAGACCCAATAAAAAAAGAAATTAATTCATGTAAGGGAAGTAATGTGTAATATGGCTTAGCATTTTTTGGCCTATATCCTATTTGTTCTTTAGCAATTTCCTCAACTCTATAATCAACACCAATTATTAATGGCTTTTTACAAACAGGACAAATTCCATTAAGTTTTTTTGTCTCTTCAGGGGAAGATGAGAAACCACAATTTCTATGTCCATCATAATGATATTTTCCATAAGTTGGAGGAGTTTCAATAGTTGCTTTCAATCCTTCTCCAGTTCTTATTGCTTTTATTATATTGTCATAACTTAATTCAGAAATATCAAAAATCGTGCACTCACGGCCAATTCTCCAAGGCCAAAAGCTATGTGCGTCTGAAAAACTTACAACATTTACCTTTCCTTTTGCAAGTTCTTCAAATCTCCATAACATCTCTGGATCAGCGCTAATACCTGATTCTACTGCATAAATTTTGTCTGTTTGGTCTTCAAAACATTCTTTTAAAGAATCAAAGCCGCTTTTGCTTCCAAACAAACCAAACCAAGGAGTCATGCAATGTGCAGGAATAATTTCTATTTTATTATCAATCTCTTTTAAATCCTTAACTATATCTCTACAAGAAATACCAAAGATAGGTCTTCCATCATAATCTATTCTTCCTTTGCTCTTAAAATATTCTGTTATTTTATCTGCAATTTTAGAGTTAGGAGCAAAAATCACTAAATGAACAGCTCTTCTTTTCCCATTTTGAGAATACATAAAACTTATCTCTGTTTGCCACAAAAATGCAAATCCACTTTTAGTTCTCAAAATTCCTTTGTCATCTTCTTTCAATTTTTCATCAATTTCTTCTCTATGTAATTGATGTTGAAAATCTCCTGTTCCAAGCAAATTAATTCCTTTGATTCTTGCATACTTTTCAAGGTTTTCAATACTTAAATTCTTAGATGTCGCTCTTGAGTGTTTTGAATGAATATGTAAATCAGCAATAATTTCCATGAGAATTTAGAATTAAAAGCAATTAAATATTTTGTTGTTATTACTTTTTCCTATTAAAAATTACATACACTGCAAGAGCAACTAAAAGAACAATTACAACCCATAACCAACCTAAACTTTTTGCTTCTTCACTTATTTTTTCACCTAAAATAGTTCCTATACCTTTATCTTCTTCAACTACTTCTTCAACAACTTTTTCTGAAATCGCAAAATAACTAAATGAAGTTAATTCAGCATCAAAATACTCATAAGTTTCATCACTATTTTTGTATGTTGTTGTTAATTCATTCCATTGCTCTGAAGTTTCATCAAATTTAGACAATACAACATTCTCTTTTTCAATACTATTATCAGAAAGCCATGATTTTTCAACTTTAATTGTTACTGTTGCTTTTCGTAAACTATCCTCAACATTTTCTGTTTTAATTTCCATATACTGATAAGTTTTTCCAGTTTTTTCCACAGAAACAGCTGTTGGTTTATTGTCATATTTTGAAACAGTTACTTTAACATTTTCAGTTTCACTACTAACTTCTATTTTAATTTCTTCAACAGCTACTTTTTCATCAAAGTTTTTCATTATTGAAACTTTTTCAGGAGTTACTGTTGTAAATGTATTTGATTTTACTGAAGAAGGAGTAGCACTACTGCCACCACCGCCACTACTGCTACTTGATGAAGAGCTTGCACCTGCAGCTAAAACAGTATAAGCAAATGTGCTTGATGCAGAATTTCCAGCATTATCTGTAACACTACAAGAATATGTGAAACTTCCTGCTGTAGGAGATGTAATAGTTGTACCTGCAGTTGTTAAAGTATCATTAATTCCTGAAGTTGCATCAGTTCCCGAACATGTACAAGGAAAATTACTTCCAAGGGTAACAGAAGTCTCTGTACAACTAGCTGTTGGTGATGGGGGAACTGTTGTATCTATTAAAACAGATATTGTTTTATTCCACCTCATATTATTCAAAGAATCATTAATATATACATTAGTGTAGTTAATACCATCAGGCATAGTTGATAGATTTATATGACTACTATTACACCAACCATTTGTTGATGAACCTGTATTTTTTTCTAATGAAACAGTTTGATTTGTCAAATTAATATCAAAAAAACAGAATGCACTATCAGGAAGCCCATTAAAAGCATCAATAACAGATATATTCAATGTCAAAAGGTCTGTATTTTTCTTTGCTGTATTATTTGAATAACTTGTATGAATTACAACTACAGGAGCAGTACTATCTAATTGAAACCATTTTGTATCATTTAATAATCCATTACCATAAGAGTCATTAATATATATTTTAATTTGATGATTTCCATCTACTAAGTTTGTTAAATTCAAACGAGAACTATTACAATAACCCCATGTAGAGTTAACTTTTGAGATTGTAACGCTTTGATTTGTTGTATTAGTATTAAAAAAACATAATGCGCCATCTTGAAGCCAAACTGAATCTGAAATAGAAACATTCAAACCTAGAAGTTGTGTGTTACTAGATTTATTAGTTGTATTCTCATATTGATGAACAGCATTTACGGTCGCATTCAGAATTTTTATTGAAGGAGCTGTATTATCTATTGTAACATTTGCTGTAGCACTTGAATTAGGAAGATCAGCGTGGATGTAATGAGAGACATTATGTGGATAACACCAAAAACCATAAGTAGCACTAGCAGTAAATCCAGATATGTCTATTGTTGTATTAAAAAAAGTTTGATTTGCAGTGGTATTCGCAGCAGTTACTACAATTCCAGTAGTACCAAGAGGTGCGGCAGCCCCTGTTCCACTATCTCCTTCAGTAGTAGTAGATATATTATAAGCAATAGTCATATTAGTAATATTACCTAAATTTGACCCACAAGTTACAAAAAAAGTATTGTTATAGCTATTACCACTTCCACTATGATTAGTACCATTTGCTGCAGCACCTTTTATTGTTATATTTATTATATCAGAAGCTACTACCATTACTGGAAAAATTGCAAATAGAAAAATTGCTACAACAAAAATACTTAATAAAAACTTTTTATCCATCTTCCTCTTTTATTATTTTATTATGAAAAATGTATTTATAAACTTTTTCTAATTTCAAAAGATTTAAAAATCAAGGTTCAAATAAAAAATAATGGAAGAAAAAACACTTGTTTTAATTAAACCAGATGCAATGGTAAAGCAACTTGCAGGGAATGTAATTTCTGATTTATATAATTTAAATTTAAAAATGATTGGTTTGAAACTTGTAAATGTTCAAAGAGAACTTGCAGAAAAACATTATGATAAACTAAAATCAGAAAAAGGAAAAAAAATTTTTGAAGATACAATAAAACATCTTACAGGAGAATTTCATGAAAATGAAAATGTAGTTGCGATTGTTTATCAGGGAAAAAATGCAATTCAAAAAGTTAGAGAATTTATCGGAGAGACAAATCCTGAAAAAGCACATCCTTCTTCAATAAGAGGAAAATATGGAAGAATAATTTCAGACAAAGATTTATTTGAAACAGTTATTCATGCTTCTGATTCTGTAGAAAACGCAAAAAAAGAAATTGATTTATGGTTTGATAAAAGTGAGTTAGTTGAATAAAATTAACAAATTTAAATACTCATAAATATATCACATACTTTTTCTTTTCAAACCCATAAAAAACCAACTAATCATAGACCCCATCATTCCTAAAAAAATATCCTTCTGCGCATCCCACAAATCCCCTTGCATCCCTAAATAATTAATATTAATTATTTCATTCTCTGTTACTAAAATATAACCATATTCCAAAACTTCAAAAATTCCTTTCAATGAAGATATTATTAAAAAAACAAATAAAAATCCCCAATGTCCTTGAATCTTAAATTTCTTAGCAACCAACTCATAAAGAGGAACAAAAAATATAAGCCCAAATAAAAAATGTGCAACCCTGTCATAATGATTTCTCTCTAGATTAAATTCATCTTTAATTGAATCAAATAAAGGCATTTCAGTATAACTATAATGTCCTCCAATAGTATGCAAAATCATAAATAAAAATAACAAAGTATAACTAAGATTGGAAAATCTAAATTTATTATATGTTAAAATTAATAATCCAATAAAAAACACAGTCAAAATATTTTCAGCAATCCAAACATTTCGATAAAAAGGATTAATAGCAAGCCCTAGCCAGATAATAAAAAACAAAACGAGTAAAACTTTAGGATAATTATCTTTATTAAATATTTTTTTCATAATAATATAAAACTTATATAAATATAAATCTAACTAAAAAACAAAGATACTATTTTCTGCTGGCTTTTTAATTTTTCAAAAGAGTCTTGTTTATAATAAAACTTTCAAAAATACATAATTCACTCTTCATCTTTAACACCTGCAGCTGTTACAAAAAACACACATTCATTATCCGGCAAATTAGGTGAATCAATCATTTTTGCAACCCTTGAACCTTTTTTCCCTCTTCTTAAATAAATCCTATATGTCGACGCATGCCCTACAATATTTCCCCCAATTGCTGTAGTAGGATCTCCAAACATTTGCGCTGGATTAGACATAACTTGATTAGTGACATAAATTGCTAAATTATGCTGTTCTGCTAATTTCATTAAATCATGTAAATACCTATTTAATTTTTGTTGCCTATCTGCTAACTGTCCTCTCCCTCCATATTCTGCTCTGAAATGCGCTGTTAAAGAATCAATAATCAAAAGTTTAATTGGCTCTCCTTCCTTTATCATTTCTGAAATTCTTTCTAAAAGAAGAACTTGATGATCTGAATTAAATGCACGCGCAACAAAAATATTTTTTAAAACTTTTTCAGGATTTGCCCCTAATTCTTCTGCAATTTGTTTTATTCTTGAAGCTATAAAAGTTCCTTCTGTATCAATAAATGCGCATTTTCCATTTACACCTCCTTTTTCTAAAGGCATTTGAACGCTAACAGCTAAACTCAAACTAACCTGTGTTTTTCCTGATCCATAAGCACCATAAGTTTCTGTTATTGCCTTGCTTGGAACACCTTTTCCCCCAAGTAACTCATCAAAATTTTTACTTCCTGTTGAAATATTAATTATATTTCCTCTTTTTTTAGCATATTCTACTCCATCTGTAAATCCAAGATCAAGCAAGTTTCTAGCTGCTTGAATTGCTTTTCTTGCAACTCCTGCACTAACTCCTGCAACATCACTAAGTGCCCTTGGTGACATTACTGCCAAAGACATTAAATCATAAATTCCTGCTGTCTCAAGTTTTGAAGAAACAGCTGGCCCTATTCCTGGTAAATCAGTTAATTGAGGATCTTTCTTCTTTTCTTCAGAATCTTCTTCAGTTTCTTTTTTCTTAACCATTAAAAAAATATCCAAAAGCAGTTTATAAAGATTATTTGGATTAGAAGTATGTTTTAGAATTCCCTAAAAAAATAACAATAAGCAATCCTCCAAAAATACCTAAAAACATATCTAAAAGAGTATCTTCAATAGTTAGTTGAACAGGAATATTTGTAAACAATCCTAAAAAAAACTGGTAAAATTCCCAAAGAACAGTTGTAAAAGCTACTAATGAAGTAACAAATAAAATCATAAAAAATATATTAAGTTTCAAATATCTTTTAGATATAAAATATTTTACAATAAAAAAATAAGTATATCCTAAAATAATTCCTCCAAGAAAATGCATTAAATCATCAAGCCAAACTATAGAACTAAAAAGCCCTAAAAAATATAATATCCATCCTAAAATAAATAATAAAATAGGTGGTATAAGGTATTTTATTATTTTTGAAATATGTTTAAAAAGCATTTTAGTTTTTCTCTAATTTTAAAATTAAGTCATCAACATTAACTTCTTTTGCACTATCTATAGTTAACTCAGGATTATTAAAAAATTTATTCACTCTTATCACTCCTGAAAAAACCATTTCTTTTCCAAGAAGCTTTTGTTTTTCTTTTTCTGAAAATTCTTCAGGATTTAAAATTCCTAAATCTTTAAGTTTTTCATGAAATAAAACAGATCTTATAGTTTCTGTGCCATCATCCAAAACAATATTCATTAAAGACCTTTTTTCAGGAACAATTTTTCCATGTTCTTGACAAATAAAATTTTCTCCTTCATTAACAACCTTTTTTTTACAATCTGAACAAACATTAAAAAATCTAGGCTCAAATGCTTGAACAATAAAGGCCCTCATTCTAACATCATCTGAAATTTTAAAATCTTTAATTTCTTTTTCCTTGAAAATTTTTTCTGCTTGAACTTTCTCAAAAACTTCGCTACTTAATTTTAATTCTGAAAAATTTCCTAAATGTATTTCATTTTCTCTTGAACTTGCATTTAAAATTTCAATAACACTTCCTTCCACAACCTTTCCTGTTTCAATTAAACTAATATGATTTGTATCCCATAATACAACTTTTATGTTTGAGGTTTCATCTGCTATTTGTAAATTTACAACTTTTCTTTCTTGTTCATCACGTATAAAGCTCCTTACAGGAAAAAGATTAATAACTTTTCCAACAACATTAACTCTTTTCATTCCAGGAGCTAATTCATCTATTTTTGACTTTTCGCTATCAAGTGAAATTCCAAGTTCAGAAGCAACAATTTGTGCTGATCCCTCCTTACTTATTAAGCCGGAAATTTTCTCTTGTTTTGCAACAACTTTTTTTTCTATTTCCTCTTTTTCCAAACCAGAAGTTCTTGAAATTCTTTCTATTAATTTCTCATAATTATTATTCATTTTTTAATTAATAATATTGTTTTTAAAAATTTTTATATAGATAAGTTTATATATCTTTTTTATTGAAAGAAAATATGACAGCTATAGTAAAAATAAAGTTTATGCCTTCTTCACCAGAAACTAATCTTGAAGAAATTAAAGAAAAAGCAAGGAAATTAATAGAAAATGAAGGTGGTAAAGGTGTTAAGTTTGAAGAAGAACCAATTGCATTTGGATTAAAGGCAGTTATAGTTTTCTTTCTATGGGATGAAGGAAAAGAACTTGAACCTCTTGAAAATTCTCTTGAAAAAATTGAAAATGTTAATTCTGTTGAAATGATAGATATGAGAAGAGCAATTTGAAAACAATAAGAATTATAAAAAGAATTCTTTTTTATTTAATATGATTCCACAAGAACAAGTAAACGAGATAAAAAAACAAATAATACAGCAAATAGAAGCTACTTTTCCTGAAGATCAAAAAGATGCGGCAATAAGTCAAATTTCTTCTATGAATTCTGAGCAATTAGAAGAATTTTTAGAAAAAAATAATTTAATGCAGAAAAATCAAAATCCTGCAGAGAATCAATGTATTTTTTGCTCAATTATTTCTGAAAAAATTCCTTCTTATAAAATAGATGAAAATAAAGATGCTATTGCTATTTTAGAAATAAATCCTATTTCAAGGGCGCATGTTTTAATTATTCCAAAAAAACATTCTTTACTTAAAGAAATTCCAAAAGATATTTCTTCTTTATCTGAAAAAATATCAAAAAAAATAAAATCAAAATTCAAGCCAAAAGATATTTTGACTGCAAGAACAACTTTATTTGAACATGAAATAATAAACTTAATTCCTGTTTATAATGACGAAACTCCTGAATCACCAAGATATCAAGCAAAAAAAGAAGAGCTTGAAGATGTGCAAAAAAATTTAATTGAAGTGAAAAAAACAGTAATAAAAAAACAGAAAGTGAAAAAAATTAGTGAAAAAAAACTTTGGATTCCTAGAAGAGTTCCTTAAAATCTAAAATTCTCAAACAAAATCTCAATTAATTCAAAATTTTGGAAATAAATATAAATCAAAATTAAAAAACTAATTAAAAAAACAGGAACAAAAGGAATTCCTTGCCTTATTTTTATTTCCTTGAATTTTTTTTGAATTTTCTTAATTTGCTCTTTTTCTAAACCATGCCAATTTGCTTTAATGAGTTTTTTTTGGATTTTCAAATCATGATAAAGCCAATCTCCTTCTTCCAAATCAGAAGTTTTTATTTTTTTAACTAAACATGCTTCATCAACTGCTTTAGCATAAATATAAAGATAAGGAAAAATAAAAGCTAATATTCCAAAATAAAAAAACAAAATTTCATAAAATCCTAAAATGATTAATATTATTGCAAAAAATATTGAAGGATAAATTATTTTTTTATTTTTATTTAATTGTTTAGAAAATTCTTTTTTAAAAATTTTAAAGTTTTTAGATGAAAGAAAAATACTCCAAGCAAGACCATAAAAAGCTCCAGCAAATAAAAACAAAATAAAAAACAAAATAAAAATTTTAATATTTATTGATAAATTTTCAGAAAAAGGAAGTATTGTTCCTAAAGCAATCATAAGTTTTGCATCTCCTCCTGCAAACATTCTTCCATAATAAAGAAGATTTCCTAATACAAAGAAAATTCCTAAGCCAATTAGCCCTTGGTAAAAAAATGCAAAATTTTCATTGAATAAAGAATAAAAAAATCTAAATCCCAATACAAAAATTATCAAAGAAAAACTAATCCAGTTTGAAATCGTTCTTGTTCTTAAGTCCTGAACACTTGCAAAAACAAGCCAAATTAATGCAAAGATTGACAAAACAATTATTTCAAACATGAAATAAAAAGTAAAGAAGAATTTATAAAATTATTTTTTGCACCAAAGGTGTACCTCTATGAGGAAGAAGTATTCATACTAATTGCAAATACTTAAACAATCTGAAATTCTCAATTTAGGATATTTTAAAAGTTCTTTACAAGATTTTCTATCTCCCAACTCCAAATACTTCTCAACATTTACTAAATCAGTATTTATTGTCTTTAAAATATCTTCATCTAACCTAATTTGCCTCTTTATATTACAATAATGATGCACATTTTGAGTGTCACAAGCATCATTACAAACTTTTTCAATTGTATCAACATCTCCTCTCAAAACTACTGAACCACTCATTTTCCAACCCATTGTAGATCCAAAAATTAAAATAGCTAAAACAACAATACCTAGAACAATCATAATTATTGGATTCACACTTAATCGCTGTTTTATTTTGTTAAGCATTTTAGTTTAAAGATATTTTTATTTAAAAACTTAATTCTTCTTAGAAACATTCATG
>CEPX01010523.1_pt1 | contig 21057 bp, 5 predicted proteins | sample 361361 | NCBI WGS metagenome assembly CEPX01 (sample SAMEA2619974, study PRJEB7988) | marine metagenome | biome: marine biome (ENVO:00000447); feature: mesopelagic zone (ENVO:00000213) & marine oxygen minimum zone (ENVO:01000065); material: "saline water (ENVO:00002010), including plankton...
AACCGGAGACTATGACTATCACGGTAACCCAATGTGGGGAGGGCCTGCGGCAGGTTCAAGCTCGACAGCAGCTCACTTTGCTTGGGCCAGCGTGGTGGGTCCAGCAAACGCATTCCAGCAGCAGCAATCCGAGAACGCAAAACGCGCAAGCGGATATATCTCAAATCCGTTGGATATTTTAAGCCCCGGCAGGTTAGCTTCTACGGTGTATGACACCGCGGACACAGCGTGGACAGCAATTACGAATCCTATTGATTTCTTTTTTGGTAACGCTAGCGGCTTCGTTCCGAATTTTGGCCCGGGTGACTTTCCTCGCCAGCAGGCCGCCCAAGGACCAGAACCTTACGGAGCAACAATTAAAACGATAAAGAGTGGAATTACCAAAGCGGTGACCGGCATAATTGCGGCTAACCCAGCTCCGATATTCGGACCGGGAGAGCGGCCAATACGAACTGTACCACGACATCCTATGTCTCCGATCGGGCCGGGCGTATTAGGTCAACCGGGAAGACAACAGGGAAGACAACCGGGAAGACAACCGGGACAAAATTTGCAGGGGCTTTTTGGACGTCAACGTGGTAATCCTTTTTCAGCACCATATACGCCTAATCCAAAGACCGGTTCTCTTCCGCTGAATCCACGCGCACTGCAATACCAACTACAGCAACAACAGATTCTTCGACAGCAGATGCTCCAACGGCAGATGCTCCAACAGCAGCAAGCCCGATGGAACAGCCTTACTCCAGCGCAACAACGCGAGTACAGGCAGCGACAGTTGCAGATGCAGCGGCAGTTGCAGATACGGCAGCAACGACAGCCGGGGCAAAGACGTCATGGTCAGCAAAGGGCTGGCGGCTTCGTTCCGAATTTAAGTGCAGAATCCGAATCTTGGAACAGAGAATCCAGCGCTACGACTCCTTCGGCAGTAAGACAAGGCACAAATACTGCTCTAAAAAATGTAACATCTGGCCCACGTTCCAATCCGTTCGGGAAAGGAACATATAACAATGGCGGCTTTGGAGAAGGCTCGTTGGCTGGCGGAATTGCCCTTGCTTCTCGCGCAGGAATTAACCCCCAGACGAAGGGTCTTGCTGCCCCTGATGGATTCACTCCTAACTTGGCACCGACAAAAAAAGCAAGCTCTTTACCCGCAGGAACAGGCGCAGTTAAAGTGGTTGCCAGCCAACAAGTAAAGCCCAAGGAAAAGGGACTGGAAAAATGTTGTAAATGTCTATGTGAAATAAGAGATATTCTCAAGGGAGATTCCTTGAAGAGCGGAAGGACAACTGGAATACCCGGAGCAAGAGGAGCGGGAGGAGGCTACAACGCGGGAGGTAATACCTCCGTAGCCCCGGGGACTTTAACTATTCCGGGAGGAGGAGGAAGCGCGCCCACTGGTGCCGAACCCAGACCCAATCCATATAGTGGCGGTGGTAGTATACCGAACGTAAATCCAGTAGCAGAAACGATACAAAAGACCAACTCGGCGATTGATAGAAAACTTGAGGCAATTAGCAAAAAGCTCAAGGATCCGACCAACACCGCCGAAGATAACAAGAGACTAAAGGGCCAAGAAGCTTCTCTCAAGAAGCTAAAACAAACTCCAGCAGGCAAAAGAGGAGACTTTATTAACAGTCTTGCTAGCGGCGTTGATAGTTTAAAGGATAAGTTAAAAGACCTTGAAAAAAATCTTGAAGATAAAGACAAGGAAATCAAGACGGCCGGTGGCGACACAGATAAGGTTGCTGCGCTTGAAAAAGAAAAAGAAAAGATTGCAAAGGCTCTTGAAAACATAAAGATAGCGATCGAATCAGGAGCAGACGTTCTCAAGAATTTACCTTGGAAAGAAATGGGGTACAATCCTGACGTAAAAATTACGCCAGACGTTGCGACGGCAACTAATAAAGGTAGAGACCGTGGATTCACCACTGATCCTCGACAAGGTGTTCGACGTCCCGGTGGACGGTTGCCGCCAGATCTAAGTTCTCCTCTCAGATGGGGATCAAGAGGCTCAGCGCAACCCAGCCAGACGAATTGGGTAAGAGGTGGAGGTCGAAGATCCCAACCGCCAAGATCTATGGCTCCGGGTACCACTACTCCGCTCTTTACTCCCGAAGGAAAACCCACGAATCCAACAAATCCGTTCGCAGGAGGCAGAACTGTCCCAGTAGGGCTAAATACGCCGGGGACACCAACGCATACTACCGCTCAACCGCTGGCACCACCAACAGGAACACCACCAACAGGAACACCACCAACAGGAACACCGCCAGCGGGAACACCGCCAGCGAAACAACCAAAGCCGAAGGCTGCGTTGGCGGAGGGTCGGGTACCGTCAGATCAACTACGTGCCCTTAGAAATTTGGGAAAAGAAGAGCCTAAGAAGCGCGGGTTTGAAGGCCTTGTAGACTGTTGTTGGTCAATCGCTAAAAATGTTAAAAAAATCACAGAAATTCTCCTTGCGGTAGGAAGTGTGACTGACGTAAATATTCTCAACCTTCCAGCAACAGGCGGACCACTCGGCGCTTCTGCAGGGACTAATATAGCGGGTGGTCGTCCGGGCAGCTGGCCCGTTAGCATGCCCGGACCGGGAGGAGTACCGCCTACGACACCTACGACACCACCACCTATGCCACCTACAACACCTACGACAACGACACCATCGCCTAAACCAGAGACGCTACAATCCGTCAGGGATCGTGTCTTGGGTCCGGGAAAAAGAATCCATGCAGAATCTGGAAGAAAAAAATATGTTACTGATTTTATAAAGGACGAAGAAAAAAGAGGTCTGGGCGGACGTGTCGGGACAACCACGGGAAATGCGTTAGGTCAACAGATACCAGCGGGAATGGGCTTTGGAGCAAACCAAAAAACGAGCGTTGTTGGATACGGCGAAGCAGAAGGACCTCTCGAAAAAGCAAATAGAGAAGCTAATGAAGCGCTAATTCAAGCTAACGCTGTAAAGAAAGCCGTGGAAGCTAATGTCCGAAAAGCTCAAGCAGCAGGTTTACGCGGAGACAAAGGCGCTCAAGAAAAGTTTAAGGAACTGACCGGGGAAGGCGGAGTACTAGCGCAGGCGCGTGAAGCCGAAGGAAGAGCAATGGCGGCCGCAGATAAAACTCGTACGGGAATAGGAGCAAGAAAACTAGGAATAGAAAGACTTGGAGTAAGAGGTTTAGAAGATCAAGGAGAATACGTAGGCAGAGTAGGCCCCGGTATTAATACTCCAGTTTATCAGTCTCCCATACCGTCAGCATTAAAATATCCCGGGGATCTACCGAAAGAGCCAGATTTCTTCACATCCATGGAGCACTTGATTCCAAAAGCTAATTGGGGTGGAACAGGAGACAAACTACTAAACTTGGGTGGAGCGGCTCCATCTCCCCTTGGGGGAACAGAAAGCGACTCAACAAGAAAATTACTTGCAGACATCAGGGATCTCCTAAGAGGCATATACGATAGTGAGTCAGGCGGCATGGTGGCCGCTCGTTATCCAACCATGGATCCATGGCAAACGATGGGTAAGTTCAACGAGACTAGATTACCCACGGCGATGGCAAACGAACAAATAGCCAGCACAGCAAACTATGATACACAATTACTAAAGCCTATTATAGATCTGGGTACAGAAATAGCAAATCTTCAAACGACAAGGACTGAAAATCCAATGAATTATAGGGAGCTCAACAGAGATGCGACCCCCATAACAAACAACGGCCAACAACAAAGAGAAGAAAACTCTGGGATAGAAGACAGAATAATGGCGAGCTTAACCAGCGTTCATGAAAATCTTGGAACGACTATTACTGACGCAGTAACAGAGGGAATGAAAGGCGCTGTTGAAATGTTAGGAAATCTTACGAAAGAAACTAAGATAGAAGAAGAGGCTCCTGCGGCAAATGCTGGAGTAGCAACAGTGGAAGCTTCGCACAGAATTGAGCATGGGCCTGTGGATGTAAATCTAAGAATGGAAGGCGCAGGAGGCGGCACTGAGCTTGCCTCCGCGACTAACAAGCTAATGTCTACAGAATTTAGAGCAGAGCTAGAGAGCATAGTTGTAGATATAGTACAAAGGATAATATCCGGACAATCTCCTCAAATATTGCCGCCGACAGAAGGACAAACTAATCCGACGAGTAGAAATGTATAATTAAATAAATTTTAATAAAGAAAAAAGGGAAAAGGATGCACGAAAATACGGACTATACACAGAATGAAACGCCCACTTCCGCGGCGAACTTGGAGTGTATCAGGACGAGAGGAATAAGCATCAAGAAAAATTACTTGGGAGAAGTTATAAACTATCAAGATACTGTCACCCAAACATTTGAAATATTTTTCATTAATCCAGTAAGCAATCAAGACCTAGGCAAATGGATATCAATGATTAATAACTATAGCGACCTTGGAACTTGGCAGGCACAAATTAATCTCTACGGAATAAAAATCGATAACTGTAGAATAACCAGTCAAAACATTCCCACGAGCGAAAACAGCATGGAAGATGCTGTCGGTAGAGGAAGGATACGTCTTGAAATAGAACAAAGAATTTGCGGGGATGTTTCTTCAATACAAAACCACCAATATTATGAGGGTATACACGCTATCTTTACTGACCCCGACGTTTGCCCATATTTAGATGCAGTGTCTGAAGAATTTTCGTTTGATTATGGGAAAGGAGAGCAAGTTAGTCTTTCTCATACTGTAAACATTACACCATTTGACAGTTGTCCCACGGGGGTTGAAGTAATTTGTTATCAATGCCTTGACGAAGACGGCAATCAGCTTGGAACGGTTATGAGCGGAGGGAATATAGGATGTGTCTTGAGTGATTGTAAGACTAAATTTCCAACAACAACCTCAGTAGCTGTCCTGTCTACCCCTACTCCAACAACGGGAATAGCAACCACTACTAGCTCGCCTACCAGTGGTGGTACCGAGCTTTGCTGGGAATGCAGAGATTCATTTTTAAATAAATCTTATGGATATATAATGACGACAGATTCTGGAGGAGGAAGTGGCGAAAAAAGAAATGTAAATTCTGCGGTTGCATTATGCGCAGAAAAAATATGCACCATAGATTACGAAGAGCTTGGGGGTTACGCGGACATGCAGGAATGTCTTGATGCTGCAGCTGCTAACCCAACTGTTATTGAAATAGATATATCCAATTGTCAGCCTTGCAATGGAGGAGTTAACAGCGTAGGAGGCGTTGCTCAACCGGGGATAAAGGCTCCAACGCCTGTATGCAGGCCCGGACAATACGACATAGATAAAGCTCTGACGTTAGCAAGACAAATGCTGGATTTTAATATACCAAATTTTGGATTGGCTTTTAATCCCGGACAATATTCTGATTTACATAACAAAAATGTTTTATGCTATTATTCGGAGACGCAAAACCTTATTACGGGTGAAGCTTCCATGACCAAAAAGATTAGCCTATTATCAAAAAAAGACGAGGAGCTTGATTGGACTGCTGACTATAAACATTCGTTCGTAGTAAATCCTAACGGAATAGTAAAAGTAACGGAGTCAGGAAAAGTCAAAGGAAATAAAAAATTTACTGGAGATGGCCTTAACGTAAGCGACAAAGCGTATGATCGAACAAAACAAGGACTAGAAGAAGTTCTAGAAGGAGCAGGAAATCCGTACGGAGGAGCGGCGTTAAGATGTGCGGAAGTTTATTCGAAGCACGTAGAAAATTTCACAGGACCATTTGACGACTGGGACGATACTAAACCAAATTGGCCAATGTTAAGTACTACATTCCCCCTAGAAATAACCAAAAACTTTAACAACATAGGAAGAGACGTTTCTTATTCTATAACTTTTACAGACGACCCCAATATGTTTCTGGGATATTTTGCGAGCAGAACTCTGACCGCTTCAAAAAATTCTAGCGGAGTCGTAACCGTCGTCGAAAAATCAGATTTAACACAATTTCAAGAAAAGGGAAGCGATGATGATTGTGATGGAAGCGTAGACAACCCTCTCTTCGAAATTTATCCTACGGATGTCTCAGGGTCTAGCGCTAGAGTAACAAGTTTTTACGAAAGTTTAGAAGATTTTACTGTCCCCGATGATGGATGTGATGACCCATTAAAACTAATGTCAAGAGACATTGGGTATAACCCAAAAGGAAGGGATTTAAATTACTCCATTACTTACTCTGGGGACAAAAGTGTTTCGTGCGAATATCCAGACAAGAATGGAATAAGAAAAACAGAAACTTCAACGAACGACAAGCTTCCACAAAGGATTCACAAAGAGCACCCTATTGCAAACTGGAAAATGTTGGTTCACGATGCTCAACAAACAGATCTTGGAGAGAGAAGCGTAACTATCAAAGTCGATTTAGATAGAATACCAAAAAATAACAGACTATCAAACCCAAAGTTACCGACAAGGTCGCTAAAACATATAGTTTCTCTGGCAGAGCCAGAACTAAAAGAGGTTTTTGATGATAATGTTGGGGACAATTTGGTACCTGATGATATGTATATAAAATTATGTCAATGGTCATTTGATTCAAAAGGAGACGCGTCCTTTACGGTCGCAATAAATTATTTACAAGCAAGATAAAATATTATGGCAGTAAGCCCAGTAACAGTAAAATACGATGGTAAAGCTCCTTGGGGAGAGGCGGTTCCCTTTGTCTCCATAGATCGGGAGCCCTTGTTCTTCGGTGGTAAATGGGGGCAGGTAGTTAATGTTACGTTGAATGGACAATTAGCAATAGGTCTAAACGCGGACTGCTGGGAATGTACGACAGCAGGCGCGCCCGATGGAACCTATTATATGGGAGTTCAAAATGACCCAATCGAATGCCCTTCGGGTATCTCTGTGCCTGCCCCGCAAGATAAATGCCTACAACAAAGCAACTGGAGTATGCCATATCCAAAAGGATTAAAAATTTTAGAGGACGCAAGAGACGAAATTATATCAACATTTAGCAAAACTTTAAAAACTTTTGAATTTGAAGACTCAGAAACTCCGCCCAATAAAATGTCATTTTCAAATACTGTCGTGGAAAGTGTGGACTTCCCCGAGTCAGGGTACCACGCTCTGCTGGAGTATGTAGTTAGATTAAAATGTTATGAACATGATTATTTTTTAGCCCAAGGGATTGTCGATCCTTTAGATGAGTTTTCTTTAACCGAGGGTGAAGATGGCTCTATGACAGTGGCTCATAATATTTCTGCAAGAGGCGTAGATTTCACAATTAATGGGGCAACAAAAAATGGCCTCGATAACGCAATTGAATGGGTAAACATGAGAATGGGCGAATGTAATATGTCCGACGCTGGGACCGTTACCGCTTGGGATGGAGGAACAGGTGCGGGAAAGTTATATCTTGTATTATTAAATCAAACTGAAAAAATAAACAGGCTCGAAGGAGAATATGGAATTACCGAGAACTTCATAGCTTATCTTGATGAAGATAACGCAGTAGAGGGGATAAAGGCTGTATCAAAATATTCTATTTCCATAAAACAATCTTTAGAGCAAGACTTTACGGTAGTTGATATTACTGGGGAAATTAAAGGAGGCAAAAATACAACCCTTCAAGAGCTAAGAGACGCGGTCGCTAAGAATGATGATTTTATTACCCCCATAGGCAAAAAAGGATTGTGGGAAAAAGCTAAAGAAATGTCTGGCTTAGACGGAACCCCTCCGTGTTGTACTACCACTACCACTACCACTGCCGCGCCAATTCCGGGTTACGCATCCGACGAGGCCGGATGGCCACCTCCCCCGACATATTGGTCAGGCCTTTTGTGCCAGATGCGTCTGAGTTCCAGTGAGCTTGTTGATGATGTATGGACCTGTGTAGGCGAATTGCAGCATTTTAGGTTATCCGGTGACGCACAAATATCCAGCAATGAATGCTGGATGATGCAGCCCGCTGTTCCCGGTACGTCCTTCGGCGTGGTCGTCGTGGCAAGGAAGCTGGACGAGCAAGGACAGCCGGAGGGTGGCGCGATATGTAGCTGTGGGATGACTCAAATAATGGAGCCAGAAGACGTTAGTAATATTTGGGAAATTTCTTCATGTCATGAAGACTGTCAATTATGCGAAGATGCACTGCCTGCTAGCGGCGAGCCGGGTACGACGACGTGTTGTTCTGCTGAATTTGATTGGCATGAAGAATACCAAGAACAAAAGTGGGAAACTGGAGTTATTGTATGGCTCGCCATGCCACTTGGGTCTGCTACTGGGAAATGCTGGAAATGCATTAGTGGGGCGCTTGCTAATACTCACTGGGAAATAAATCCAGACGATGCAGACGGACCCGGAGGGCAAGGGTTGGGGGCGTGGGAAGAATGTACTTGTTGCGCTACGGGAGTAACAAACCCCTGCGTTGATGAAAAACCTACGCCAATGCTGCATAGGATACCGACGGCGTATAGTCTTGATGAAAATGAAAGCGAAAAAATAATAAAAGTAAAAGCAACATTTGATACAAACCCCTTGTTTGTAGACGAAAACGGAAATGAAACCCGACACTATTTTGATCACGAGATAGACCTACAGATAGATGAAATTAAAAAAACAACAAAAATAAAAGTTAGTGGGTCTCTGGAAGTTAGGGGATTACTGACTGAGAAAAAACATTACCTAGACGATTTTCTAGATGGTACAGATATAATGAATTTTTTGTGGGAGAAAGCAATGATCCAATACGAGCTTCTTATGAAAGTTTGTTTTGAATGTACGGGTGTTGACCCTGACACGGGTGGCCCTATTGACTACTGGGTAAGAGCTGACATAGGAGATACTGCTGCGGAAGCTGGAATACTTTGTGCTACGCATCCAATATACGGCGGAACACTTATTGACCCTAATGCTGATCCGGAATTGTGCCATGAACTCAACACGAGCGCAGAATCTATTTCTATAACAAGAAACCCCAATCAAGGCACACTACAAATGAGTGCAACATTTTCTGACGAAGACTTTCTAAGAATTCATAAAACCGGAAACATAGGGGAAAACAACAAATGCTGGGAATGTCATGAGAATATTTTATGCTGTTACCCTACGGAAGAATGGAGTGGAGGGGGAGGATGGGAAATAGGGGATTTGGTTACTTATAAGGCGCCGGGTACATCCGAAAATCTTTGTTATAAAGTTATTACGGAATACGCAAATTCGGAGTCCGGACATAATCCTGATTGGCATACGTCCCTTGTCGGGTCAAATTCAGGGTGGGAGCAATGTGCGTGCTGCTGGTCATCAACACCCGGCACAACTACTACAGTTGATCCAGCAGAAGACACTGCTGTGTCGTCTGATTATATTGGCCCATGGGTGCCAACTCACCAAGGTTGGAACTGCAGCTCTATCTCCTCCGTTTTTTACTTTGAATCTACCTTTAATAATTGGCAACCCGAACTATTCTACAGAATGAGAAAAACAGACATTAACGGTACACCGCTCGCCGGCGAAGCATTTATATGTATGCCGGGTGCAGCACCGGGCGTCTGGGCTGATTTGTATTCAATACAGCCTGCGGGTCAAGGGCAGATCGCTAATTTTATTCATAACGATCCCATTTCTGGTGAGAACTTGCCGCTTGTATATGAGCATCCTGATTATTTTTCTAGCTGCGGAGATTGCTTGAATCCGAATCTTGGTTATGGCGGCGTTCCGCTAAGGTGGTCTAGCGCATCTCATCCATATCATCATTTAGCGGGATCTACTACTATACCACAAGGAGATTATTATTGGGGCTCAGAATCGGACGCTTTAGCTTATTGTGAAGCAGGGGGAGAAGACGAAGTTTTATCTACGGGAGGATATATTTCGGTCATTGAAAATCCTGAACAAATTTGCGAAGAGGGAACGTATGACAAGGCTTCGTACAGCGTAAACGTAAAAAATCCAATCGATTTTGTAAAAGCTAACGCGTCAGGGCAAAGACCCAACAACAATACTCAACAGAATAATTTCAATGGACATTGGGCTATACAAAATTTTGGAATTAAAACTAGAGCAAAATCCTCGACGAAAGTTGACCTTACAATGCGACAAGATACCTCTCTCCTTATCAGCGAAATGGAAGAAGTTTTAAGAAAACAAGCAGAAGGCTTACTGATATCATTGAATACGTCTCTCTTACAAAACGAATCATATGATGTAAATAAAAATATTTCCCATAAAGTTTCTTCAGCAGACTCGATTAACGCCTCTTTGGACCGGAGCTATATACCTGAGGAATCGTTCTGTGTTGATTTGCCGGAGCCAAAAGGACAAAAACAATGTTTCAATTGCGTAGATGAAGAAGGACTTATTGTCGGGAGCGAAGTTTACGCTAGAGAACTTGCCACTGCCCAACAAGTCTGTAATCAGCGATGGAATTCGTCAACAACCACTACTGCTCCCGGAGCAACTACGACCTCTACGACGCAAGACCCAGCGAGTTGTTGCGATCATGATTTTATTTGGTCAGAAGAATATCAAGGACAAGCATGGATTGATGGGGTCGTCGTAACTTACGCTGGAAGATGTTGGAAATGTATCGATCAGCTTATTGCTAATACCTATTGGGAAACAAACCCATTGGATGCAGACGGACCCGGAGGGCAAGAATTGGGGGCGTGGGAAGAATGCACTTGCTGCTCTGCAGGGACGACTCTTATACCCGACCCTTTAACCGCTAAACCATGCAAGAATTGCTACAATTGCTTAGGAGAAGACGGAAAAATTGAAGATCAGGTTCAGGCCGAAAGCCTATTTGATGCTCAACTTAAATGTGACGAAAATGCAGAATCAACCACAGAGTTCACTGTCGCGACACCATGTGCTATGGGAACAAATACAAAATGCTATAATTGCATGGGTCTTCCCCCAACCGGAGGCCTTATATATGGACCATTTAACGCCGTTGATGATCTTAGTGCCCAAAATATATGCGATAAACACGCAAACAGTCCAACTGAAGTCGAGGAGTGCACTTCCGAAACATTAACATGTTATTTATGTATAAATCAGGACACTAACGCCTCAGAAGGAACAGTGCAAGCGTCTTCAGACTCTCACGCACAAACTCTATGTGAGCTTGTTTTCAAAGACCTTTTTGATGAATCGCTTCCTCCCCTTGTGATTGTTCCGTGTGAAAATGAATTAAAATGCTGGTCGTGCGAACAAGGATCTTTATCGTCCTGCGCTAATAGTTTAGAATTTCCTCAAGGCGGGCACGGAACAGCGGGTACTTCCGCAATCAACCAACAACCGATATGGCAATGTTTCTTTGGCGACCCGTGTGATCTTAGCACTGGACTAGAGTATCCTCATTCGTGTCCTCAGTGCTTCTTGGCTGGAGATACAATAACGATAGATTATGTAAACATCGATGGACAACCTCTTTCTTACTCTACAACAGTACAAAGCACAAATTTGTCGGGGATTGTTTTTCAACAACCGTTTGGAAGCGATCCCGGAGATGTAATTGATGCCGACGAAACGCTTAGCCTTTCGCTTGAGATGCCTGTTCAGGAAAATCTTTGCCCTGATTGTGGTGAAATAATAATAGAGGCATGGACTGAAGACTTAGCTTTAATACAATGCGGCGGTGTTTTGGGAGATATAGTCAATTGCGAAACCGGACAACCAACGACAACGACCACTACAACGGGAGGTCCAATAAGACAGGAGGAAGAATAATGCCGCATCAAAAAACAGATATATTACTAGAAGTAATGAAGGCCGAAAACGTTTCTTCTGATCGTGCAAAAGTTCTTTATGACTGGATTTTGCCAGACGAAAGCAGTGATGTTCCGGGAAATGAAATAGCAAACGCTCTTTCTTCTTTTAAATTGGTTTTTAATTCCCTTAAAGACGTCTCTAGTCATTTCGTAGACAATGATTTAAACAGGCTTGCCTCCAAATCTATGGCTGGAGTTAGCCGAAATGATCTTGGTCGTACATTTAATGGCGATGATTCAGTTGTAGTTTTAGATTCTTCTTCAATGAAAAATTGGACTGTATTTTTTGACATATTTAATGAGTGTTCCATACCTACGTCTTTAGAGCCTCAAGAAAAACGTCTGCCTGCGCGTAATAAATCAAAAATACTTCTAAGTAACAAAAAAAAATTAAGTGATCCAAACGGATTTATAATTGGTTTAAATGGTGCCAACAGTTTGTTCTATGAATTTACAGATAAATCTACTGGAAGAAAAAATATAAAAACATTTAACAATCCAATACAAAAAAATAGCATTGTCTCTGTCTCTAGATCTAACGACATAAATACTTTATCCTTGGAGGTCTTTGATCCCGACCTAAAGAAAACTCTCTCAAAGACTTTTGAGGCAAACGAAAAGAAAAACAATAACGAATGGATCATAGGCGGTGTAGAAGAGGCAATAATAAACAACATAGAATATGAAATGTTCACAGGAATTATAAATCATTTTCTTTTGATAGATGGAAGCACAACTTCAAGGCAAATAAATAGAATTTGCCAGTCTTTTTTTATGATTGATTTTAAAGGCGAACATTATGAAAAAATTCCAACACAATTTACCAAATCAGGTTCATACGTAGAAACTACAGCGCCAGATGGAGTAGAAATTACGGGTTATACTTACCAGCCGAAGGCCGTGACTCTTGACTCCGGACAATCGGTCGCGCACGAAGAAAAAGTTCCTACATATGAAACAAAATATAAGACAGTCACGCAATACGTGGAAGGAGAGGGTTCCTTTACGAAAGACGTTTTGACCCTTGTCCCTGAATTAATCACGTTTAATGATTTCGTAATGAAAGACTACTTGGGAACATGTCTAACGCTTGGCTCTAGTGTCTGGGGCGTGCCTATAACAGATCTAGCTACTTCTGACATAACAGAAATCTATTCGCATGCTAACGAAATTCCTCCAGACAATAGGGAAACTGTATGGTCTGCTCCAGACAACGTAGGAAGGGCTGCTACATTCGTATCTTCTGGTAAAAGCTTCAGGCTAGAACAGTCCTATCCTGACGAAACAAATATTAATATTTATTTGAACGGAAAGTTAAAAGAAAATGGGAAAGATTACGAAATTTCTAACGGAAAAATAGTTACTTCCCTAGGAGAATCTTTTTCTCATTTAGACAAAATGACTTATGACGTAATTGAGGGCAACGATCCTAAATTTTATGATTTTGAGGGGTACAGTGGTGATTTATGGCTATATGGAGAAAACGGAAAAGATGTCTACCTAGACGGAATAAAACTCGTTTATCTCAAAGATTATTATGACAACGAAAACTTTTTAGTCATTACTGGCCTTACTTTGTCAGCAGGAAGACTGAGCCTCATAACAAGAAGCGCGTTAGAAATGGGCTACGGAAACGGTAAATACACATATTGTCAAGATTTTAACATTCTTTTGGAGCAAGTTTGGCTCAATGGGATAAGGCTAATAAAAAACGTCGATTATTCCATAATTTGTGAGTGTGACTTAAATAACTCGAGTGATTCTGCTAAACAAAAAACAACATTATTTTATAACAACGAGGAGACTTTTTTTAATATATAGTAGAAGAAATGATTTTTTAAAAAAGTGTAATTTATAAGGGAAAAGGGAGATGTTCAAAGATATTAAAGGAATTATATACGACGGAGGGCAACCGGGGCGAGCCTTTGGTGGCGGTGTCTTTAATGCCTCCTGCAATATCGGGTTTTCTGGTAGCCCTACCAAGCTCACTCTACAAATAGCTAGCGAAGACGGATCTTATTCCATTTCTGATGACGATCTAGATGTGACCAGCGGCGGGGCAAAAACAATAGAAATAGGGGACATAAAATTTCACAGAATGTACGTCTATTCTTATTCTTTTAACGACTCTCCCACCGCAAAAACACTAACAGTAAATTTAGTAGACCAATCATTGTGTTTAGATAAAATTTTTGTTGGACTTGTAGGAAGGCATGGGACTGCTTCAAAAGATGATTTGAAGTTTTTTCCAGTAGACCCAGCAGACCCAAGCAAGAATACCCCCTACAATCCATCAAATATAATTCAAGCTACAGCAACATCGATGACGTATGGGTTTAGGTTACTATGTCTGGAGTGCAATAGCTTAAGGCCTAGAAAAATCTTAAGGCCAAGTAGCTCATTACCTCTTGCGGAGATTACAAGGCTTGCGTGGATAGCCGGAGACGGGCAGCAGCAGCCTTGTCCTCAGCCCGTAGCAACCTCGATTCAGGTTGATCAAGGCGTGGACTGTATAAATGGAGGATATATTCTATTAGGCAAAGAACAGTTTACTCAAACCAATTGCGAAATTCCAAAAGTAGAATACAGTTTCGAGGATCTTTGTAATGCGTTGGACTATATTCTGGGGGGAGACCCTCTTGGGTGTAATGGTGATCCGGTTTACAAACATAATTTAAGAGACTTCAACCGGAGCGCTACTTACCAGCAAAACTACGCTGGAATGACCCTTAGAGAAGTCTTAAGTGCTTGGGCGGCTGATTTTGGTTTTGATTTTTCATTTGATTATTCAAAGGACGATCTTTGGGTTGAAGGAATAGATTTAGAAAACTCAATAGATTTGTCAGACATTCAAAACGCTATAGAACAAGGATTCGGTCCTGACTCAAACGAGGGTTTAATCAGGAACATGACTGACACTCATACTCTTGAAAATACGTACAAACAAAAACCATTGGTTAAATTTATTAAACCCCCAAGGCCTTTCATAAGATCTCAAAAACATTATGAACCCGCTATCGGCAGGGTTATAACCATGCAAGACGCGGTCCATGATACGGCAAACTTAGGAAGAACCAACGACGAGCTAGAGGTAAGCTTCGCTTTAGCCAAGTATTCGCCGGACGCTAGGATAATTTGGCTAAGCAACATAGCTAGATACAAGTGGAACGAGCCGGGTTGGAAAAATCCAGACCCATACCCCATACTTCCTTACAACGTTGGCCCTCCAGAAACCGGGACATTTATTGACCCAGCTGTTCCGGCGGCTGGAATTGCTTATTGGATTACCGGCGGCAATGGTTGCAAGGAATGCCCAAATTGGAAAATCACGGATGATCCTGATTTACCGCTTGATCCTCACGGCAATCCGCAGAAATTTTCAAGCGAATGGAGTTGTATTTCTCGCGGCTACGGAACAGGCGCAGTAATACCCAACGATCTCACCTTGGCAGGGGTTGCGGGAAATAAGTCCACAAAACCGGGCTGGCAACACCCATCGTGGAGGCGAGACTCTCCTTGGATGGCTTTAGGCTTTTTTCCGGAGTGGCATATCACTGATTCACAGACAAAAGCGGATATGTTGGGGGCACACGAAGAAATAAAGGCTTCTAGGAGCGGAAACACTCGTCCATTTACGCATCCAATTTGGGCTGATCCGGATAACTACGAAATCTTTATTGGTATCTGGAATGAGAATTATCAATCCAAAGTACAAGACTATGACCGAGACGTAGCTCAAGATTTTTACGGCAAATGGGCCTACTGGTGTGGAAACCGTACAACTGATGATGAATTAGACATGGGAATACCGCCAAACTATGGTCCTGTTAATCCACCCCCGACCGAAAGACAATGTCCAAAATTTTTATTTGATTTAGAAGGTGGGCAGAAACACACAACCTATACATACCATTACAAAGTAAGTACTTCTCCTGAAAGTAAAATTTATTCTGACGGTAGTTATCCATTCAAAAATATTTTAAAAGTAAATGATTACTTTTTTGGCCCACATGGAGTAACAGTCGATAGTGAGCCGTGTACGTATTGTCCTGAAAGATCAATTTTTGAACTTGAAGATAATAGTTGGGGTACACCTGAGGATGTTATCACCGCGCTGTTCGCAAACAAGTATATATTGGATAACTCGAATGTACCACCTTTTTCAAACCCAACAGAGGCGACTAAACTGGTATTTCAGGGGGACTTAAGAAACTATGTTCCAATTTTTTCTCCTCTTGGTCATGGCCCAATGTTCCACTCCTATTGGCAGCATTTTGGTCTTAGGCATTTTGACACAGAAGTTTATAAAAGCGAGTATACCAAGGACGGATATATTCCGGGTATAGCATTTATTCCAAAGATGGATAAGATGAAAAACGAAGCTGGTATTCCAATTCTGGAGATAGATTATGATCATTGGAAATGCAAAGAAGCTGACATCACTGCGCCTAACCATTGGTGTTCTAAAGGCTGCGCTGACACAGATATCGTCGGTCCTGATATTTGCGGAGGAATATGGGCGATAACCTGCTGGGAATGCAAAGACAAAAATAACAAGCTATACGGACATGTAAAAGCTTTCGATGAGTCTGCGGCAGTATTAGAGTGTTTAAAGCTGGGTTGCTCCATGGATTTTGCGGCAGCAGGATATACCGACGGAAATACATGTCTTTTAAAACAAGAAGCAGAACTAAACCTTAACGGTCATACTTCTGCCGGACTCTTTGTATCTGTTAAGTCTACCGCAGATAGAACCAAGTGCCTTGACCAAAGCAATCTATGTTGTACTCCTATTTTCCAATGGCAATCTGGCCAACAGATGTATTCGACCGGTGACGTATATGGGTTTGACGGTAAATGCTGGAGGTTCATAGGCGATCCTATGGTATATGGTACGCAAGACGATCCAACGACAAACGCGCCTTACAATATAGTTGATCCAGCGAACGCACTCGATAACTCGACAACGTTACCTTTCTTTGAGGAGTGTACTTGCTGCGCGACGACACCTACGACGACGACGACGACAACAACTGCTTCTCCGCGTTTTGCCAAGACACACGAATACAGCAGCGAATTTGATGTGCCTCCGCGAGACTATTACGACTGGGAAGGAACAGTTTGTAACATGACTGATGGAAGTGGTAACCCTGTTACAGTTCAATTTTCCGATACAAGTCTCCTAGGGCAGTCAAATACTACATCTATCAACACGTGCCTGCATCGCGCTGGCGATATTGCCGATTGGGGGCCTGTTGTTGTAGCTGAAGGCCCTATAGTGATTTTAAACAACGGGATGTGTGTAAAAGTTACAAAGTTGTTGACCGACCCCACACCTCTTTGGCAGTCAACAAATTGGGGTCACCTTGGCCTTATTTCTTGTTACCCGGGACAGAACAATACCTGCGACGTTTGCGCGACAACAACCACTGCCAGCCCACAAAGCGTATGTTATATATGTTCTAATAGTGCCGGCGATTCGTTGGGATGCATTTCGTCAGCACTACAAACTAATGCAGAATTATTGACAGAGTGCCAAAATCAATGGTCTGATTCTATTTCTGTATCTGCCGAAATAATACAACAGCCGAGCTCTTCAGCCACCTGTTGCACAACGACAACTACTTTGGCCCCGATTCCTTATGGTTACGGACCATGCGCGGAGGGAACCTATCGAGAGGATTCGGAGATATTAAACGCTCTTGTGTACGAAAACACAAGAAGAAGAAAGCTCGAATGGCTTCTAGAAAATCCCGGACCAGACGAATGTACACCAATGTACTGTGAAGAAGACATAGTAAACCAAGTTTGCGGATGCGACTCAGTAGAAGAGCCAATTCATTACTTCACAAATTACATGGCAAAATATATAAATATTAGACATTTGACTCTTACAGAGAAAATCATATTCCCAGTAATGCATCCGTACGTTGGGCACTGGAAGTCAGATATAACAGAAAAAGGAACCTATCCAAAAAAACAAATAGTAATGGGTGAGCCTCCTCTCAAAGATGAAATTGGAAATGTAATGGCGACAAGAGTCGTTGACTCAGACGTGACTCAAGACCTTGACACTTTAGAATTAGGTGATCCTACGGGTGGTCGAGGAGCCTTCCATGAGCAGTTGGTTGTTTCGAACCCATACAACGTACACCCAGCAACGGGCGTTCCTATCCCCGAGGTCGTAGACCTCCCGACGTACTATTCATTCTTATCTGGAGTAACCAATAGCGCTGACAAACCAAATCAAAGTATAAACATAAAGGTCGACGGTACAGAGTTCGATACTTTGACCGGATTTATGACTCCGTCGTTCGGGTTAGCCAGTTTTACTGTTTCTCTGTCTTCCGATGGAATATCAACAGATTTAACATTTGTTTCCAGACCTAAGAAACTGCCGAAGAGAGATGTTCTGTTGCAAAAAATTGGCCCAAGAGCAATAGAGGGAAGAATACCGAAACCATCAATAGATGTAACTTTAAATGATTGGGGAATATAAATATGATATTTATTGGAACATACGAAAGAAAACTAGTAAAGCAAAAAAGTTTGTCTTTTCGAATGAACAGCGTTTCTATCAGCAATGTCCTCGGAGAAGCATCGTTTGGCGTTAGCGGCGAAGGAAACTCTCTAGAATTAAAATTTAAGAAGGGTAAAATATATGATTTTGAAAACAACTATGTTTCTTCCTATGATCCGTCGTCAATATTTGAAATATCAGGAGACATTTCTGAAACTCTTTATAACTATTCAATCGATGGACGAAGCATCGCTAGGGGAAGACCAAAAAATAAATTTAGTATAGAAAAATTTTACATAAATACTCACCTATGTGAATTAAGAACAAATTTATATATTTATGGTGAAGAAATTAATTATGATTTTACTTTTCCTTCGACCTCCCAATCGGGAGAAGTGTTTAATGTCGCATTAAATAACATTGCTCCTGCGTCTGAGCCAGAAGAAGCAAAGGCTGACGAGTCTAACCGAATGTCAATAAGTTCTGAAATTCATGTTTTCTCAGCAAAATTAAAAGGGTCATCGGCAACTAATTTTACCCTAAATTCATATCCAACAACGGGGATTGCAAGCGGAACGTCAGGAAACTTTTCTTTGACCTACGTAGGGTCCGCAAGCGCAGGCGTCTATGGTATTGAGTTGGAGATTGACACCAATATAGGAACAATATCAACAATTAGCCCAATACAAATTACTATACCTGAGATAATTATTACATTAAATACTTTTGAGGAGTTTGACGAAAATGCGGCGTCAAATTTTTTATCAGAGGGACTTAAAAAAACAAATACTGGGACTTTTGTTTACAATTCTTATGTCCAAGGGAACCATGCGCAAGCCGTAAAGCCAAGCTTAGAATATATAGAAGGAAATGTCGGGACTTTCTACAGGGTCACAGGCGTAGAGCTAATAAACGCGGGAGCAGGATATGATCAAAACGGAGCGACCCTTACTTTCAGCGAAGGAATTACGGGTGACGTTAGAGCTGAGGGAGAGGTTGTTATGAACGCTGACGGTACAGTTTCTGACGTAACTATAACTAACCCGGGGGCCTATTTTGAATCATTGCCAACTTTAACTTTTACTGGAGATTTCTCTGACCCAGTAGACCCCGATAATAAGCACGCCGAAGGAAATTCTTGGGCCGAAACATATACGAAAACCTTTTTTGATAGTTGGGATATAGCAGTAGGAACATCGCCTGACGCTCTAATTAGCTATAATACGGGTGGAGTTCTGTATTGGAATTACCGAGGAGAAGCTCCTTATGACTATCAATCTTTTGGCCCCGGAATATACGAACATGCAAACTCGACGAGCATATCTTCTTCTCAAAACTTATATATAAAAGTCATAAGCTATACTTTTTATGATCTTCATCCTATGAAAGTAAAACTGAAAGTTACTGCCGCTGTTCCAGATTCAAGTAGCGGCAAAAATTCAGAAGAATTTATTTTAACCTGTGGCAATATGCCGATAACCACGACAGCTTCAATAGCTATGGGAGAAAAAGACTAATGCGGGGCACGTGGAGAAAAGTCATGCCAAAATTACCTCCTTACAAGGAAGTAAAAATTGTAGGTCTAGAGGAAGACGTTGGGTATATTGGCGCATGGTGCAAAGATATTAATCTCTATAGCCGACTCTTACTTGTAGAAGATATAGAGTATGATTCTGACAGCTTTTCAGTACCGCGACAATTCTTAGTAGCCAGACCAAGAAGCTTGTGGACTCACGGACCTTGGTCAATCTTGGGTAACTTCAACATGAATCATCAGGTAAAAGCCGGCCTTTCAGCGTGTTCATCGAACCCAAGCAGCATAAAAAAAACCTGCTTTTCGTGGACTTCTGATGGGTCTGAGTCTTGCTCCAGCGCTTGTGCATGGCAAACATCGGAAACGAGTGGAGAGTTTTGGCTTGTTGTTGATATGGAATCTTTTGGGGACTGTGATCCTAATCATGTCCAAATTGATTTTGATGCGGCTTCTTTTCCGGATTGGATGGGAGTAATAGAGTCTGCTGACAATTCGATGACGTGGTCAGACGCAGACACGGATGTTGTTCATCCTATCACGACGTATGGAGATACTCCTAAGGAAGATTGGTGCCAAACTGCCATCAATTATGAAAGCTCAGACGTTTCCGGATCATCTGTTTCAATACAAACAGGGTGGGATTTCCGTAAACGTTATTTAAAAATCGTAGTTAACATGGGAGGATCCTGCGAAGCGAATCCTCATTATACTTTGTCACTCGTAGTACAATCGGACGAAAACATTAACGCTATATCAGAGCTTTGTTCTCGCTCGGATCACAATTTTATAAATGGCGAAGAATTAAGATATTGGTTTTTGACAGAGGATGGCGCAAAGGTCAGACCCGTAATGTTGGACAGAAGAAGCATTGAGTCAATAGAACAATCGTCTGTTTGTGTGCAAAAGCTTATGGAGTCTGGTAGTTTTGTTGAGGTTGCAGATCCTTTACCTCAGCCTTCCGGTGGTCCTGTATCATCTCCTAATAAAATTGCAACATGCAAAATGACCATACCGCAGGTAGATACTTGCGATAAGGACTTCGCCGATGGCTCTAGGCTCTATTCTTATAATGGGGCACTTTTTGTTCACGTTAAATCCTGTTTTTGTTTTACTCTTCACGATAATAAGGACGACGCTTTATCCGGGGAAAACCCCTTAATTTTTGACATGGACTGTTCTCTTCCCGCTCCCGGCGCGGCACCACCTACGACACCACCACCGGGAGGCACGACACAACCACCGGGAGGATGCTGTACTCCTGATTTCGCTTGGGTTGACGAATATCAAGGACA